>OLRV01000216.1_pt1 | contig 57624 bp, 46 predicted proteins | sample 1672421 | NCBI WGS metagenome assembly OLRV01 (sample SAMEA3136684, study PRJEB25190) | human gut metagenome | biome: human gut; feature: human-associated habitat; material: faeces | place: Austria | collected 2013
CGCCTGCAATTCACAGACAGCAAGCCCTTTCAGCTGCTTGAACAATTTTTACTTCGAAATATTGTCTAACTTTTTGGGGTCACTTCAGTCCACATGTTACAGGGATTTTTGTTTCCTTTCGAAATCCGCTTTGTTAGTAATGCGTTAGTAACGGCGACCGTTCTCCACCGCGTGCGTACACTGTCTTCATATTACCGGGACGCCGATGAAGCTACTCGCTACGACAGTTCCGCCAGCTTATCCGCGTATTCCCGCGGCAGCTCCAGCTGCGGCGTATCGGTGATGCGCCACGCCAGCGGGCTGGTATCCCGCCGCACCTCGGCCAGAAGCTGCGGCACCTGCCGCGCCGCCTCCACACACCGCCGGGCGTCCTCCTCCCGCCCGGCCTGCCGATAAAGATACGCGCTGTCCAGCAGTCGGTCGATATAGCCGGTGTACTCCCGCAGGCTGTACCGGTTACAGGCTATGGCGCGGCGCTTGGCCTCCAGCATCCCCTCAATGTCCCCCTGCCGCCACGATGTCAGTGCCTGCGCGTTCCATGCCACGGCGGAGTAGGGATTCTGCCGCAGGATCGACCGGCTCCGGGCGGCAAAGGCATCCACATCGGAATCCTGCGCCAGCAGGCGCAGCTGGGAGAGGGTGTTGTACGGATACACGCGCACCGCCGCCGCATCCTGTCCCAGCACCGTCATCAGCGAGGATACTCCCACCCACAGGGACAGCGCCGCTGTTAACACGGCAGCGGCTCCCCACACGGCCGGGCGCTTCCACGCCAGCGGCTTTCCACTGTCCCAATCCAGGCACAGCAGCAGCACGCAGAACATTGTCGTGTATTCCAGGTCAAAATCGCAGGCCGCATGCGCCAGCAACGTCAGCAGCACCAGCTTCTGCTGCGGCTGCACATATCTGCTGCGCAGCGCCTGCCACAGCGCCGCCAGACACACAGCCACCGGCAGCCAGCCCACATCCAGCAGCAGCTGCAAAATGTCGTTGTGTACCCATCGGGTGCTGTATACGCCGGTCTGGAATGAGCCCTGCATGAAATAATAGCCCATATACCCCACGCCGAAGGGGTGGCGCAGGATCACAGGCAGAGCGTCCTGCCAGTACAGCAGCCGTCCCAGCAGCGAGCTGGCCTGCACGGAGATGTCCAGCAGGTGCCGCACGGCCAGCTGTGCCGTCAGCGCCGAGAGCCCGATGCCCGCGGCGGCTCCGGCCGCCAGCCCGCCCAGCGTCTCCGCCCACACGCGCCCACGCTTCCGGCACACAAGGCACACCGTCACCGCCGGGACAGCCAACAGAAATATCGCCCGACTGCCCGCCAGCAGGATACCCAGCGTCAGGAGCGCCGTCTGCACGATCCGCTTCCATGCGGGCGTGTCCTCTCGGAAGATCAGCACCTCAATCCCCAGCAGCAGGAAGCAGGCAAAGGTGTTGGGATACTGGAAAAGCCCCGCCAGCCGTCCATTCACCGTGACATACGGCGCCAGCGGCGGCACCAGCTGCATCACGCAGGAGAGCACCGTCATGGCGCATCCCGTCAGCGGCAGATCGTCCAGCAGCCCGCGCCGCTGCACCCCGTCCAGCTGCATCAGGCATACTGCCAGCAGCGGCAGCGGCAATATTTTCGCGATTCCCCACACCGCCAGCCCGTGATCCGCCGCCCACAGGGGCGTTACCAAATAGGCGGCGAACAGCACTGCCACCGCTGTCAGCGCCATATTCCGCCGCAGGGTCAGACCATGCCGCCTGCCGTACACCGCCAGCCACACCAGCAGCGCCAAAGCAAACACCGCGCAGAGCAGCTCGTAATACAACCCCATCATGAACGGCGCGGCGCACAGCAGCGCCCGCAGTGCGCGCTGACCTGATTTGTTTTTCTCACCCATGCTGTCTCTCCGTCTCCATCTGTTCAAAGGGAAGCGCCCACAAGGTCGATCCCCTCATGGGCGCTGGTCATCCGTTATCAGCCTGTTTTGGGGCTGGTCGTCGTCCCGGTCGTCGTCCCGCTGCTGGTTCCCGGCGACACCAAAACAAAATAGGTAGTCCCGTTCACCGTCACCTGTACGATCTGGCCAAAATAGCTGGCCGGAAGCTGCCGGGACAGTCCAAATATCTTTCCGCACGCCGCGCAGGAAATGGCTGTTGCGTTTCCGCTGGTGTCATAGGTCAGCTTTGCGCCTGTGCAGGGCGTACCGTCATCGTTGGCCAGCTTGTGCGGAAGGGGCTGCGCCTCCACCGGCGTGTACAGGATGCCCTTGCCATTCCACATGGCCGCCTCCGTACCGCCCACAGCGTAGCACTTCCCGTTGATAAGCAGCACGTCCTCCATGTACTCGCCGCATGTCGCATCATCGACATCCACGCCTTTGATCAACGTGCTCGCAATGGCCGTCGTTCCGTTGGCAAAGGCCGTGCTGGTGCTCAGATATGCCCTCACCGCCGAGCCGTTAAGCAGCACATAGTCCGCCACGGATGCGTCACAGTCGTACATCGGCGCAAATCCCGTTATCTGGAATCTGTCCGGATAGCCGCGCAATGCCGTGCCGCTGGCCGTCGTCTCCTGCTTAGACGGTCGCTTTGTGACCGCCAACTGCGCGTCAGACGGAACATCGACCGCCTCGAAGGTTCCCGCCTTTACCAATCTGCCGCTGAAGGGAGTGGTGGTGGTCTGTCCTTCCTCCTCCGGCTTCTCCGCCGCAGCCGCCTTTATCATGCCGTACAGCTGCTGATAATCCAGAATGTTCTGCTCGCCGTCGCCGTTCACATCGGCCACCGCCTGTATGTAATGCCAGTCGGTAATGGCGCCGGAGTAATGGCCCGTGGACAGGTACTCGAACAGGCAGGCCAGATCGGTGATGTCTACGGCACCATCCTCTGAAGAAGCACCATTAATGTCACCTACCTGCACTAGTGTCAGGGGTGTCGGCATATTCTGAAGAGCGTCATCCACAGTCCAGAAATACTTCTCAAATGTCACATAGCCTTCTCTTTTCACGCGAACCAGATAATCCCTCTGCTCCAATTCACCAAAAGTGTAGCTCCCGTCTGTCGGTGTAATGGTCTGCACGTCTTCATAAACGCCTGCTGCAATCGTTTTCTGTACGACCACCGTGGCATCTTTGGGGATGACTGTAAATATCGCCGCGCCGACTACCTGCGCCGGCAGCAGAGCTGCCAGCATCAGCAGCGCCATCGCCGCGCCAAAGAATCTCTTTTTCATCGCGAACCCTCCTGTTGTCTGTATTTCTCTGCCATACCGTGAGTGCCGGGAGCGGAGCGCGGATGCGCTCCACTCCCGACTTCTTATGCGTTTTTTCTCAGGCGACCTGCTCCCCCGCTTCCGTCTGAGGCTCCTCATCGGTCACAGGCTCCTCAACGGTCTCCGGCACATCGTCCGCCGCAGGCACAGGCTCTGCGGGCGCGCCGCCGTCCTCCGTCTGGACGGTGTCCTGCGCATCTGCGTTCAGCTCCGCGCCGGTGTCCACCGGTGCGCCGTTCTCGTCCGCGTCAGCCGTCTGCGTGTCCTGCTGCGCTTCCAGCATACGCGCCAGCGCCGTCAGGTCGGCAGCAGAATAGATGCCGTCGCCGTTGATATCCGCTCTGGCAGTATCCTCCAGATCGTCAATGCCCGCCATGAAGCGCGCCAGCGCCACCAGATCGGCCTGATCCACCACGCCGTCGCCGTTCACATCGCCGGTAACGCTCGTCTCACCGCCGCCGGAACCGCCGCCGCTGGACAGGCGTTTCAGATAGTAGTCAATCCCATCATCGGTGCTCAGCTTATATTTGCCGGGATCAAAGCCGGTGATGGCCGCGCTGCTTTCGCGGCTGCTGATCGTGCCCACCTCGTTCCAACGGGCGTTGGCGCCGAAGATGATCTTACCATTCCACCAGCTCGTCAGCTCGACCCCTGACTCGCTCTGCTCGAGTGCGCCGTTGATGGTGATGCTGGCGCCGTCGTTGCTGACACTTGCCCAGTTCGCCTGCTGCCACACACCGCTTTCGCTGATGAGAAGCGCACCGTACACCTGCACGTCATTGGACGTCGCCAGCGTACCGTTGACAGCAAGGGTCGCAGACTTCTGAATGTTCAGCTGACCGTTCGCAGACAGCGTCACACCTTCCGGCACGGTTAGCGTATACGGCGTCCCATTTTCGTAGCCTATCTGCAATTGAATGTGCCCCGGAACCGCCAGATCTTCGTTGAGAGCACAGTCCCCCCTCAAGTCCAGAGTGGCCGTTCCGTTCTCCATCCGCGTCAGCAACGCCCGCAGCTCCTCCACGGTGTTCACCGTCTTGTCCCAGCGGATAGTCGCGTTCTCGCTATTGTTGATCTTGTCCAGCGCATCGCAGTCGGCATAGGTGACCTGTCCGGCATTTCCAATGACACAGCCCTCGGCAATCTTCAGCTGCTGCCGCACATAGATGTTGCCCTTGTTGGTCAGCTCGGTGCCGCTATGCCGCAGATCACGGCAGTTGATATAGCCGCTGTTTTCCATTTTGCCCTCTACTGCCAAAATTCCACCGGTCTGCTCATCGCGGTCATTCACATCTGTGTTTCCACCGTTGACAAGGTTGCCTGTGGACGCCACGGTGACGGAATAAGCGGCTATCCGGCCGTTAGATATCCCATTGCCATCCTCATCCTGTCCGCCGTACAATGTCTCCAGTGTACCATTCACGGTCACGCCGTCCTCCGCCCAGCAATAGACATCTCCGGCGATTGTCAGCTTCGCGTTTTCCGCCACGGTCAGGCCACGGAAGCTACTGAATTGCATCTCGTCCATACGCAGCTCCACGCCGGACGGAACGGTGATATCCCCGTCAATGACGAAATAGGGATTCGCGTCATCCATGGCGCTGCGGCACAGGTAGATGGTCTGCCGCTCCGCAGAGCCGCTCAGACTACTCAGCGCCGCCTTCAGCTCCGCCATGTTGGAGGCCTCAAGCCGGGTGTTGTAGATCGTGGTCTTGCCGCTGCCGCCGATCACCGTACCCACCGCCTTCTCATTGGCCGTCAGCGTACCGTTGTTGGTGATGGTGCCTGTGCCGGCAAGTCTGCTGAACTGTACAGTGCCGCCCTCGTTAACGGTCATCGCGCCATTAACAGTGGTCGTATCGCCGCTAACCGCCCGCATTTCGCCGTTGATCGCCAGCGTACCGTCCACCTGTGCGGGCATACTGATGCGCAGCGAACCGTTGACAATGATCTCACCCTTGTTTCCGCTATCATCAGCGGCGCCGATGATAATTGTGTCATACCCGTTACCGGTCAGATCATATATCGTCAGCTCCACATTTTCAGGAATGGTCAGCGTGGTGCCGGTGGCGATATACAGCGGCACACTCTCGCCCTCATGCCGATTCATGTGCAGCGTGACTATGTAATTCCGTCCGTCGTCGCAGCTTTGCAGGAAGCTCTCCAAATTATCTGCATTGACAGTTCTATTGGCACCCAACCGGCAGCCACCGTCCACGGTCACATAGTCGTCCCAAGCGGCGCCCTCCGGAAGCGCGATCCATGCATTATTTTCGAACTCCACGCTGCCTGTCCACTGGCGGTGCTCGCTTTCATTGTAATAATTGTGCACATGCAGCTTGCCGCCGGTACTCACGGTGATATCTCTACTCGCGTATACGCCGCCGTATACATCCACCGTGCCGCTCACCGTCATGGGCGCATCCAGATTCAGGTAATTCCAAACCGACAGAGTGCCGTTCACCACGACCTTCGCAGCATTGGTGCCCCCGATGGAAACATTCTTATCCCTGATCTCCAGTCCGTCTGCCAGTGTCAGCGTGGTCTGGCTGCCAAGATCTATTTCAATCCTGTTCGCCAATGTACTGGCTCCCGCCGCCGTCAGCTCCTCCTGCGTCAGCGTTTCGCTTGTGCCCTCTTTGGAAATACGTGCCGTCCAGTTGAATTGCCGGTTGCCATATTCGTCCCCGACGAGGTTGTCCTCGCCGCCCGCTTTGACAAGGCCGTAGCCCCCGAAGTAGCCACTTTCATTACTGACATCCAGTTTTCCGTACAGGCACGCATCGCCGTACAGCCACACGTTGCCCTTGTTGGTCAGGGTCACGCCCTCGTTGACAGTAAAGGTGGTCACGTTGATGGTCAGATTAACGTTCTCCGGGATGGTCAGATCCTCGCTGATGGTCAGCTCGGTGCCGCGATAGTTGATCTGTCCGCCTTCTGCCAGCGCCGATTTCAGCGCTTCAAAACTGCGAACCACCTTGCTTCCATCGTCCCCGCCGCCGATGTCCACTTCGTTGTGCTTCAGTTCGGTCTGTTCAGCAGACAGGGAGCCGTTATTGACGATCGTACCGGCCTTGCCCTGCTCGTTTTCATCGGTCAGATACTGGCAATACATCCGGCCGCCCTCGTCAATGGTCAGCGTGCCGCCCACCAGAAGGTTGTTCCACACAGTGGCATATCCGTTTGCGCTGACGGTCAGTTTGCCGTCAACGGTGAACGGGTCGTTGCTGTACAGGATACCCTGTACGGTCAGCGCAGCCCCCTCAGCAATATAGGTCGTCGCGCCCTCGCTGGAAAATGCCAGCTCCACACCAGCCGGAATGGTCAGATCCTGCGTCAACTCGATACGCTCCCCGCCCTCCTCGCGGTGAACGGGCACCGTGTAAGAGAAGAAGTCCGGCAGCGTACTGGCGTTGATATCGGCCAGCGCTTTTTGTATCTTCTGGTCAGCATTGTCGCCCTGCTCCAAACGAACCGCCACGTTTTTGTTCGCTTCCGCACCTTCGCCCTGCGTCCACGCAGCCGCCCAACCGTCCTCTACTGTGATGACACTATCCTCGCCGAAGGATATCCAACCATTGTTGGTCACATGGCCGCCGGCCTTTATGGTAAAACTCCCGTACCAGGAATTGTATTCACCATTTGCCTGCATGATCAGCTTGCCGCCATTCTCCACTGTAACGGTTCCTGGATTCAGACACGCCTCTGCTCTCACATCCAGCGTACCCTTTATCACCAACGGTGCGCTGCATTCGATCCTGCCGCCCATGGTACCTGTCGGAGGAGCCTCGTTCTCACCCCGGATATACTCTTCCAGTGCCAGCGTCACGCCGGGCGCGATGGTCAGAGTTTCATATCCGTCAATAACCAACGTCTTGCCCTTGGGGATCGTCAGATCCTCCGTCAGCGTCATGTCCTCGTTTACTTCAACGGTGACGGTGCTGACGTTCTCCTGCGCGAACGCCGCCAGGATCGCGTCCCTGTTGAACGTCGTCTTAGCCTGATAGTCAAAGCTGACCTTTTCGTCCATATTGACCGTGGCGTTCTCGCCCTTGACATAGGTTCCCTTGACGGTGAAATTCGTCTCCGCCAGATCCAGCGTGCCGTTCACTGTCAGGGTGCCGTTGACGGTCAGGCTGCCGTACCGCTGGCAGAAGGTACCGCCCGCCGCAACGGTCATATCGCCGTTGACAGTCACCCCGCCGCAGCTATTGACCGTACCGTTCACCTGCAGACCGCCATTGAACGTTGCGGTGGGGTAGATGCCATCGACCATGCCGCCCTCCGGCAGCACCAGCGTACCGTTGACCACAAAGGGCACCGTGCTGTTCAACTGCTTGCCCCGCGCCACCGTCAGCGTTGCGCCCTCGCCAATAGTCACATGGGGGGCAAAGCCCGTTTCATCCTCCGGCCAATCGTTTTGGGTAAGGAACAGGCAGTCCACCGCGCCGTCCACTGTCACATTCTCGTTCAGTGTCAGCTGCATCGGCTGACCCTTTACCGCATTGCTCACCGACACCGCAAACAATTCATAGTCCTTCTTACCAGTAATGGTATCAAAAGTGTTGATGGCATTCTGCAATACGCCGGCTTTGCCTGCTTCTGTATCCGTCAGCCGCACCGCGCACTGCACAGAACCGGCGCCGTTATCCCCATCTTTTGCGTTGTAGCTGATATTTGTACCACTGACCAAACTGGCTCTCTGCGCCAGCGGAACCACCAGCACGCCATAATTGTTGATAGTGGCGGTGGCATCCACCGACCACACGTCAGCGGAAATACTGCCTGCTCCATAGTTGTCGACCTCAGCGGTGCCGCCAATAACGATGCTGGGCTGGCTGCCCGTTCCGCGCACTGTGCCAAATCCATGGAATCCACCATTCACTGTGAGCTGGCTTCCGTAGTCCAGTTCCGCGCCTTCCCCATAAGACATGGAACCGCCCTGCTCGATATTCACAGAGGCGGCTTTCAGCACACCGTAATCGCCTACTACTGCGTCTTTCTTGACCGTCAGCGCGCCGCTTACCTGTAAAGTTTTTCCTTCGTCCAGATACATGTATACGCCGGCAGGAACTGTCAAGTCGCCGTTAACAGTCACATCCGCCATGACGCTTACCTCAAGATCCTTTGCAACATCACCGGCGGCGGCCATATCGCCCAGCTTCTTCAGCTCAGACACAAGGCTCACACCGTCAGTCACGTCACTGTACTTGCAGTACACGCCATCGCCCTCAACAGACACGCTTCCGGTTACGGCTCTATCGGCCCGTGTCACCAGCGTGCCCTGCACCGTCAGCTTTCTCAGTGCCGCCACTTTTAGCTGGCCGTCGCGCATGTGGACATAGGCGCTTGCCGGGATGGTCACACTCGAATTGAGCGTCATCGTCCCCGCACTGTTATCCAACTCGCTCTGACTGGCAGCAAAGCGCATCGGAATCCAGTCGCTGTCCGCGTTTGCAGTCAGAATATCCTTTAAGCCCTGTTCATCCCAGAAGTAAAACCAGCCGTCCTGCTCCACATAGGTCATGTCAGCTGCGGCCATATCCACCAGCGTGGTGGGGATCATCACCAGCAGCATGACCGCTGCCAGCAGTGTCGCCAGAATCTTCCGGCTTTTTATCCGCCATTTTCTCATCAAACAATTCTCCCCTTTGTGTTGATTCTTTCCGTCGCTCCGGGCTTCGCCCGATGCTTACTCTTCCTCCGGCAGCCGCAGCAGCTGATAAACGCCGCCGCTGGTGCCCTCCTCTCCGGCCAACACCAGCGTGTCGCCGTCCACCTTGAACCGGTAGTTGGCCGTTTCAATGGCGTCGTGCTCAAAGGTCAGCGTCACCACGCTGCCGCGGACACGGTAGGTAAATGCGTAATCCGTGCCCTGCACGCGCATGGCGCCGCTCTTTTCGCCATCGAACGTGTACTCCGTGGTGCTGTCGTAGATCCACGTGCCGCGCAGCTCTTTGGGGGAACCCCGACCGCGCAGCAGCATGACTGCGGCCACCGCCAGCACGATGACCGCCGCGGCCAGCGCCGCGTAATAGACCCAGTGGCGCTGGCCACCGCTTTTTTCTGTTCGTTTGCCCATGCTCTCCATGCTCTCGTTTCAGTCGCTCTGCCGTTCAGCGCCCCACGGGGCGAAAATCAGGCAGAATCTGGAAATTGTCAAAAAAGGGACGGTTCGGGACTGACCCGAACCGTCCCTCTACTCAAGGTTTGGTATTGCGCGTTATTGCTTTATGCCTTGCGGCGCTTCTTGCTGACCACAGCGGTGCCCATCAGGGAGCTGACGGCCAACATCGCGTACAGCGCGATACCGGCGTCCGCCGTCTTGGGGGAGGACAGGGTGCCATCCGCCTTGATGGTGAAGGTGCCCGTGCTCACATGGGTCTTGTTCTCGATCTTCACCGTGTACTTGCCGGCCTTCAGGGTGGCCAGATACGCATCGGTCAGCGTCACGATGCTGCCGCTGCCATTGCTGCTGACGGTGTAGTACTTGCTGTCCAGCTTCTTGCCATTAACAGTCACCCTGTTGATGCTGTCGGCGGGCAGATCGGTGGTGAAGGACTGCCCGGAGGTGTAGGAGCTGCCGGAGCCGGAGCTGCCGCCACTGCTGGTTCTGGTCATCAGGCCGTAGACCGCCGTCTTGTCGGAGGCGAAGGTGACGGTGTAGCCGTCGCCCACCTGCTTCAGCGTGGCATTGATCTCTCTGGTCTGGGCGTTGCCGTCCTTGTCCAGATAGCTTTCCACGATCTTCGCGCCGGACTTCAGCGCGTTATAGGTCTCCTCGCTGATGGCGATGGTCACGTTCTGACCGTCAGCCAGAGAATCGCCCTTGTCAAGATCCTGATCGTTCAAGCTCATGGTCACGCTGTAGACCGCCTGCAGCTTGCTGCGGCTGCTGCCGCTGACATAGCCCTTCAGCTTCTCCAGAATCTTTTTGGTATTCGCATCGGTTTCGTTCTCAATTGCCTTATCCAGAACTTCTTCGACAGCCTCTTTCACATCCGCAACGACCTTCTCGATCGCGGCCTTGATGGTAGCGTTATCCGCAGGCTGCTTGCTGCCGCAAGTGGTGCAGACGCCGTCCTTGTAGTTGTGTTTGCCGGTGGGCGGGATAAGATCGCCCGCCTTAGTCAGCTTGCCGCAGCCCTTGCAGTAGGTGTCATCCGTGCGGCCAGCGGTCATGCAGGACGCCGCCACAGCGCCGCGCAGCTCTTTGCCGCCGGTGTGGTTGGCGGGATCCTTGGCCAGCGTCTCCTTGGCCACGGTGGTCTCGGTGGTCTTGTCAGCCTTGAACACCTTATGGCAGACGCTGCAGGTCCAATACTCGTTGTTGCCGCCCGCTGCGCAGGTAGGCGTCACGGCCGGGGTCTTGGTCAGCTTGTGACCCAGAGCGGCAATCACCCAGCTGTCCTTGGCGATCTCGTTCTTGCCGTCCTTGTCGGAGAAGAACTTGCCGCAGGTGGCGCAGGTGTAATACTCGCTGTTGCCGGGCTCGGTGCAGGTGGCAGCCTTTGCCGGGGTCTTGGTCAGCTTGTGACCCAGAGCGGGGATGTCCTGTACGTCCTTGGTGTCGGTGTAATCCTTCGTCTCGAAGTTCACCTTAGCGGTGTAGGTGGTGGTGCCCTTGTCGGTGCAGGTGGGCGCGACATTCTGCTTGCCGCTGACCGTGGCGGTCACGTTCTGGGCGTGGCCGGTCGTCTCAGCCGTGCAGCCCTCGCGGGTGCAGGTGAAGGTCGCCGTGGCGGTCTTGCCGTCCTCGCTCCAGCTCCACACAGGTGCGCCATAGGTGTGACCCAGCTTGTCGATGGTCACTTCCTTGGTCTGGGTGGTGAACGCGGCATCAGTAAACGTGGCGGTATAGACGTCCTTACCGTCTGCCACGCAGGTAGCGGGCACAGTGGTCTTTACGCCATCCACCGTCTCTGTCAGCGGCTTCTGGCAGCTGATGCACTTGGTCGCAGCCGTGCACTTGAAATCGTCGCTCCACGTATAGGTCTTTTCGCCCCAGGTGTGCTGACCGGCCTTCTTCTCATAGCTGCAAATGGTACATTTCCTATCCACCGCGCAGTCATTGGTATCGAAGGTATGCGCAGCCTTCTCGCCCACAACAGCGCCGCACTTGTCGCACACGTGCCAATGGTAGTCGCCATCCGTTGTCCAGTCCGTCTTCGGCGTATGGCCGGTCGCGTTGATCGTCTCAGCGGCCACTGTGGTCGGCTGCGTGCCCTGCTCGTCCTTGAACACCTGACCGCAGGTTTCGCAAGTCCAATAGGCATTGTTGCCGGGCTCGGTGCAGGTGGCAGCCTTGGCAGGAGTCGCAGTCAAAGTGTGCGCGATCTTGGCAATATCCTCGACATCCTTGGTGGCGCTATAGTTCTTGCCCTCGAAGGTCACAGTCGCGGTGTAGGTGGTGGTGCCCTTGTCGGTGCAGGTGGGCGCGACCTTCTGCTTGCCGCTGACCGTGGCGGTCACGGTCTGGGCATGGCCGTTCGTCTCAGCCGTGCAGCCCTCGCGGGTGCAGGTGAAGGTCGCCGTGGCAGTTTTGCCGTCCTCGCCCCAGTTCCAAGCGGGCTCTCCGTAGGCGTGACCCAGCGCGGCGATCGTCTCAGTCTTGGTCGTCTGGCACACATCGCAGGTGTAGATCCTCACGCCGTCCGTAGTGCAGGTGGCGGGCGTGGTCACTTCACCGGCGTTCCAGCTGTGCTCACCGGCGGTTTTCTTAAAGCCGCACTTGTTGCAAGTGCGATCCTCCGCGCAGTTATTGGTGTCGAAGGTGTGCTCGGCCTTGTCGATGATGTCATGGCACACGGAGCATTCCTGCCAGTGGTTGGTTTCGTCATGCTTCCACTCGTACTGGTGGGCGATCACGGGGATCGGCTCGGTTTTGGTCGCCTTGCACACATCGCAGGTGTAGGTCTTCACGCCAGCTTTGGTGCAGGTGGCGGGCGTAGTCTCAACGCCGGCATCCCACGTATGTGCAGTCTTGTTCATAATGGTACCGCAGCCGTACACGTTCCAGTGGCTGTCCTTGTCAGACTCCCACTTTTTGCTCTCATCACCGGGGCGGTCAGCATGCGCCTCGTCCTTTTTCTGGCCGCAGACGCTGCACTTGATGGTATGATTCGGTGCGCCTTCCTCATAGCCGCCAACAACCAATACCCACTTATGCCCGGTGGCAGGGATTGCTACTTTTTCGACCGTCGTCTTTTCACCAACAGCACCATTGTTGTCGAAATAATAATTATCGCAACCGGTACAAAACCAGTAAGCAACACAACCGTCGCTGTCGCAGGTAGGCTCCTTGGCGGGATAGAGCTTCAGATCAGTATGCCCAGCCTTGATAACGATATCGGCCTTGGTGATCTCCTGTGTGCCAGCGGCATCCTTATACAGCTTGCCGCAGGTGGTATCGCTGCACTGGTAGTACTCAATGTTGCCGTCCTCGGTGCAGGTAGCAGCCTTGGCGGGAACCTTGGTCAGGGTGCAGGTGTGCTGGGGAGGTGTCACGCCGCCGGAGATGGTGAGAGTAGAAGACGCAGCGAGCGCTTTCGCATCATCATACGGCGTACCATAATCGCATGTAATTTCAAGATCTTTCACGCCAATCTCATAAGTCCCCGCAGTTGTATTAGCAGGAACAGTAAAAACTGCCGTAATAATATACTTGAAGTTCTGATTTTCTGCATCGGGAGAACTCCAACCAAACTTTCCGTTTGCAAGGTTGTAGTCGCCCCCAGTAAGTCCCAGCTCCTCATTGCTGATGGAGGTCAACTTTATTTCCTGCGGCCAATAGAGTTGTCCGCCAAATCCGTCTATTACAATGTCTTTCTCCATCTCGATAGTCAACGCAACTGTCTGGTCAACATCCTTGACTTCCAGTGTCGACACATCAAGAGTTGTCTTGACTGCCGTGTTCAAATTTTCTGCCCATGCCGTCGAAAACCAAAGGTTCAGGCAAAGGACTACTGCCATAACTGCTGAGATAATTCTTTTCATTTCTTTCACAGCTTTCATTCCTTTCTGCAATTTCGTCAACAGGATAGTCGTCTAATTTTTTACCATGTAAGTGCCGTTTTTCCAAGGAAAGTGGCGTTCAATCGAGTAATGTCACTCTTTTTGATTCCGCCATCCTCAACTATATCCCCAGCAAATTGCTGAACTGCAGTAGCAGAGGTCTTTCCCAAAAAAGCAGCATTCAGTCTGGTAATATCGCTTTTCTTGATCTCGCCATCACCATTAACATCGCCCTTGATTACCAAAACGACCTCGGTGACGCCGTCAGGTGCGGTGAACGCGTAGCTGCTGCCGCTGGCAACTGCGGAGATAGCTACATATTTGCCATCGCTCCCCAGATAGCCGACCTTGCAGGGCTTGTCATAGGTCACTGTGACCGTCTGGCCATTGACACTATACGAGCTTGCCAGAGACTCCGAATATGCCGTGACCGTCACCCCTGTAACAGCTGCCGCTTCCACCGTCACGGTACCGCTCTTGGCATCGCCGCGATAGCCGTCCGCGCCGTCAGAATCCTCATGCAGGCTGATTGCCGTGCTGCCGGTAGCCTTGGCCTGGAATGTCACCTGCAGGAACTTGCCCGCCTCGTGCGTCTTATCGCTTCCGCGAACAAAACCCACACCAACTAAGCTTCTATCATTCGCCTCGTCAGGCGTCGAAAGAACCGGGTCTATGGTTGCGCCAGCAGCCAGCTTTGCAAAACCTCCGAGCTGCTCGATTTTTGTGACCGTCAGCATCTCCTTGTCAAACTTCAGTCGGGCAATGAAGCTGCTCACCGTCATGCCCTTATTGGTCAGTGTGGCGGTAAACGTGTCGCCCACCTTGACCTTGTCTGTGCTCAGCGCCAGAGACAGGTTCGGCTGCGGCCGCTCGCCCTCGGTCTTCACCGTCACCGTGGCCCCCTCCACCGTGCTGGTGAAGCTCTGGGTCACCTTGTCCGGTGCGTCGCCGTTGCCGGCCACCACGCCGGTCATGGACAGCGTGTAGTCGTCCACGCCGTTGACCTTGCCCATGATGGTCATGATCTCGGTCTTAGTGGTGATGCCTTTGCCCTCATCCGTGCCCGCAGCGCCGAAATAGCGGCTATCGGGATCAGGCTTGTACTCGAACAGCTCATACATGCCGTTCGGATTGCTGGCCGGAATCTTGATGAGCTTGCCTGCGTTCTGGTACGCATAGTTGAACCCGGCATTATCTGCCGCCAGCTCCGTGGCCAGCGTCAGGTTTGCCGACGGCGCCAGCGTAAACTGGAACGCCCGGATGGGTACGCTGTCCTTGCTCTCCACATAGATGTGGAACCTGACGATCTGCTCCCCCTCGCCATAGAGGGTCGTCTTGTCCGCCTCTATGGTAAAGGCGGCGGTTTTGCCGGCCAGATTGCCGCTGCCGGGATAGGTGTCCTCTGCGGAAACGGGCACCACCAAGCTCAGCAGCATCACCAGCGACAAAACCAGTGACAGTACTTTTTTCATGCAACTCCTCCTTACTCTCCTATGTGTACTATCATAGATACTCATTTGCTGCGGCCGTCCCTGCGGAACAGCCGTCCCAGCCCGCCGGGTATGACCAGCTGGCACACAGCGCCCGCTGCCGCCAGCACGCCCAGCACGATGGCCGCGAGCTTCGTACCGGCGCCGCCCGTCTGCGCCGTGTCCGGCACAGGCGCGTCAGCCGCGCCGGGCGCCGGGCTGATGACCGGCTGCGGGTCGCCCGCCGTGGAAGGATCCTCCTGCGGCACATCCGGCTTGTCGGGCACATCCGGCGTTTCGCCGGATGCGGTGCCGCCGGTTTCCGGCTTCTCCGTGTCGCCGGAGCTGCCGGAGGTACCCGTGCCGCCGGTTCCCTTCACCGTCACCGGCGTGCTGTCCACCTTGGGCGTATAGGTCGCGCCGGAGCCGTCATGCGCAGCCACAAATTCCGCGTCCAGCGTGAAGGTTCCGGTGCTGCCCGCCGGGATCGTGGCGGTGATGGTCATGATCTCCGCGCTGGCCGTCATGCGGTTGCCCTCCGTGGAGCCGACAGCGGCGAAAAAGCAGCTGCCCGGCGTGTACTCATACGTCCGGAACACACCCTTGCCGGTGGTCACATCATATGGCAGGTCGTTGACCGCATAGGTGATGACCGATTCGCCGTTTTCCTTGAAGCGCTCCGGCAGCGTCATGTCCCCGGACGGCTTCAGCCGGAAGCTGAACACGCCCAGCTCCCTGCCCTCCGGCGGCGTCACCGTTATGGTGAATTTCACCTGCACAGCGCTGCTGTTGGCCGTCACCTCGGTCTTATCCGGTGTGATGGTCAGCGTGGCCGTATCCTCCGCCCACGCCGTGACCGCAGTGCCCAGCAGCAGTATCACGCTCAGAATGGCGCAAATCAGCTTGCGCACACACATCCCCCTTTCTTTCTCACATCATATCCCATTGCGGCGGCTGTGTCAACCGCAGCTGCCGCAAATGCGTCAACATCGGCGCAAAATGTACCGCTAAACACCAATTGATTCATCCCAGTTATGAAACGAGGCTCTGCGCCATAGCCGTCAGGTCGGCGGCGCTGATGATGCCGTCGTTATTCACGTCGATGGCGGCAGACTCGTCCGTGGTGATGCCCGCCGCGTAGCGCGCCAGCGCTATCAGCTGGTTCAGGTCGAAGGCCAGCGGCGAATACTTGGTTTCGGACAGGACAAGCTCCTGATCGTAGATGTCCTTCGTGTTCTGGTCGTACACATACGTCACTGTACCATTGGTCGTAGCGGCCGCATAGCTCGCATCCACGCTGCCCTCTGCGCCGCAGAGGAACAACTGATCCGGCGCGCCGGTGGTACCGCTGTCACAGTTGGTGATGTCCGTCAGGTAGTTGGCACCGCCGATGGACACGATATTCCACATGTGGTCGCCTGCTCCCGTACCGCCGTCCATGGTGCCCGTGGGCAGATAGCAGGCCACCTCCGGGTCGCTGCCCGTCCACGTCAGGTCGCACAGGTACTTGAACGCCTTGGAATAGCCCTCGCACACCACGTTGGTGTCAGGGTTCTCATCAAACACATAAATCAGCTGCCACGGGTCGCCGTAGGGGTAGTTTGCTGTGTTCGCTGCGTCAGAATTATAGTCCACGGCATTTGTGATGTACTCCCGATAGGCCACCAGCTTACTGTAGGTGCCCTTATCCTGGTTGGCCGCCACCACTTCGGCGGCTTTGGCCGCCGCTGCGGAAGCCGCGCCAGTCTTGGCGGTGTCGGGACTGTACAGATAATACTGTTGCGTGGCCGCGTCTGTGACCGCGTAATCCTGAGAAACGGCCATCATGATCACAAAGTCACCCACCATGACAGTCTGCTGGCCGTCCGTACCGTAGCTGTACTTGACGCGGATAGCTCCCTCGCTGAAGGACTTGTCAAACCAGTACAGCTCGTAGGGATGATGTGCAAGCAGCTGGTTCAGCAGCATGTCCATGTCCATCACCTCGTTGACGGCCTTCTCGATAGCAGCTCCCGTTTCTTCGGAGAAATGGTACTGGCCGTCATCGCCCCGCACCAGCATGTCTCCCTCGATGCCCAGTTCCTCCTTGGTGAAGGTCATCTGGATCCCTAGGGAAAACGCCGAGCTGCTCCCCTGTCCGGCGGCGATCTTCTGGATCTCCGGCACCAGCTGATCATACACCGCCCGAAGGGTCGGGTTCATGGACGCCATATACGTCGCCGGGCGGGACGCGGTATTCCCGCCGCCCTCCGCCTTAACGACTGTCTCCGGCGCTTCCAGTCCGTTCAGCTGGTAGAGATACCCCTCCAGCAGGGCGGCGCTGTCGTCCTCCGGCACAGTCACGGAGGCGCTGCCGCCGTCGATGCCGTCCAACTCCACGCGGACATCCGCCTGCGCCAAGGTCAGCGTCAGCGTCAGCACCAATACCAAGGCCAGTATCCCACTTATAACTCTCTTTTGCATCTTTCTCCCTCCCTGCGGGCGCAGCAAAGCCCACTGTACCCAGTCTTATGTTCATTATAGCCCGCCAGCATGCCAATAGCAAGCAGAAATTCCCTGTCATTTCCCCCGACTTTTCCTCCTCACTTTTGCTCATTCGTACAAATAAAGCCAAAACACTATGCAGCCAGCTAATTGTTTTTGCATTTCGTCTGGTTTATGATGACGATGTACCAATATATATGTGCATTTCAGCACACGGAAAGAGAGGGAGTAAGCATGAAGAAAGTGATTAGTCTTCTGCTGGCGCTTGTCATGGCGCTGAGCCTGCTGCCCACAGCGGTGTGGGCAGAGGGCGAGGACGCTGCCGCCCCGGCGGAGGAAGTCTCCGAAGGCTTCTTTGACAGTTCCCATCCGTTCACGTGGAACGACGGGAGCTACGTCTGGCGCTTCTGGTGGAATGGCCCGGACGGGAGCCGGGGCGAATGGCACCTGTACGCCGCGCCGGAGGGCACGTCCGCCGACAGCGCGGACGGCTGGACGGACTGCGGCGCGGAGGCCACGCCCTTCGAGCACCTGACGGAGGGCACGCTGGCATACGCGGCGGCCTGCGCCATGCGGTCGGCATGGGAGGCCTACGAGGGCGATGAAAAGGTTCCGCCCGAGCTGATGTGGCTCATCGACATGATGACCTATGAGAGTGTCGCCTACACCAATGAGGATGTAAAGGCGGCGCAGGAGTTCATGGACAGCCACAGGATCGGCATGGACGGCGGCACCGCCACGCTGGTATTTCCTGATGACAGCAATGCTGACGAGCTGCTGAATGCGTGGTACGGCACCACCCCCGCCGTCCGCGCGGCGCTGCAAAAAACTATGCAGTGCGAGCTGCTGGGCACGGGGCATCTCTTCAACTTCACCCAGCTGTTGCACCGCACGCTGAACACTGCCGATGCCGGTCAGGGCGGCAGCAATGATGGCGGCAACAGCTTCACCAACTCGTGTCAGGCGCTGTGGGACAGCGGTTTTCAGGCTCCTGAGAACCCGAATTTTGTGTTCCCTGCCGGTCTGGTGGAAGGCGAGGACTACACCTATACATATAACAATGCCACCGGTGAGCTGCACGTGGTGCTGCTGCCCCAGTTCGACAAGGGCAACCACTGGGCAGATGCGTTCCACAACATGTCCGCGGACAGCAACTCGCTGAATCTGCAGATCAGAATGACCGCCAAGGGCGAATACACCCGCGCGAAGGATTTCAGCTTCAACGGCAGCCCCGCGTCTGTCATCAAAGAGAGCGATCATGTAGACGCGTCCTATTTCAACATGGATAACGGCGTCCGCTGGATGGGCGGCGGTGTGCCGGTGGGCACGGTGAACCGGATCGATGGTCAGGCGACCATCGCGCCCACGGATGCCTTCAACAAGCATTTCATCGCCGTCGTCTGGGGCGACGACAGCGGCACCGTTCTCCGCAAGGAGCTGGTCATCCTGACCGTCGAGGTGCGGGAGGAGTTCGTGGTAAACACCCACTACAACGTGGCCAAGCCCATCCCCGCCGAGAAGCTGAAAAGCGGCTTCACCTTTATGAGCGGCGTTACCGGCTGGGAGGCCAGCTTCAGCGACGGCAAGCTCGAGCTATTCCCCGATAACGGCATACCCACCTCCGGCGACCCCATCGAGCTTGGCCGCATCCGCTGGGATGCTATGGCGCCCGACGGGTATCACTTTAAGAGCTATGTCCGCCTGAACAGCGGCAACGGCGAGGAGACATTTTCCGGCGTTGGCGTGTGGACATGGCCGAACGCCAATGGCCGAGGCGTTGATGAACTGTACGAGGTCACATGGTATAACGATACGGATAACAGCAATATTACCCAGAATCTGGCGGTATACCAGTACGACAAAATGCCGTATTACCGCTATATCTCCAAGGATGGTGTCACGGCCGCGCCCGTGACCTCTCTGGGCCTGGACACGGCGCAGCTCAGCAGCAGCGGCATCGGCGTCACCTATGACGAGACGACGGGCTGCTTCCATGTGTCCCACAGCGGCCGGGAGCTGCCCGATGCGTCCACGCTGCTGGACACCCGCATCACCCCCACCCCGCCGGAGGGCGCGGTGTATTTCTCCGCCATTCATGACGACGGCAACCGCGACCCCCGTATCATGGGAAAGAGCGAGGCTTCCGATATTCTGGCTTCTCTGGAGAGCTTCGAAAAGTACTCCGCGACTGACAGCAACCGCGTCAACGAGCGGTCGCTGGAGCTGGTGCGGACGCAGGTGGTTCACCTGCCCGGCATTGATGTCTGTCTGTCCGGTTCCAGCAACCACCGCGGCCTGACCGTCGCCTGGTGGGATGCGGACAAGAACCTGATCGGCATGAGCTATGTGTACGGTCAGAACGATGACTTTATGAACCGCACCCGGCTGACCAGCGTCGAAACGGCGGATATGCTGGATGACCTCAATACCCGCGGCGAGGTCAACGCCCCCGCTCTGGTGGGTGCAGAGGGCATGGAGCTGGTCTGCGACCGCTATCCCCAGACCGGCAACGGCATGACGCAGTTCTTCGACCTGCACCTTCTGAACGATCAGGGCGGCACCAAGACCGTGTACATCCCCTACCACTGCTTCGGCATGACCTATGCGGACGACGTGCAGGGCAAGAGTACCGACGAGCTGCCCACCATCCTCGTCAAGCACTTCGACGCCAACTACAACTTCCGCAACGAGATCATCGGGCGCTACGAGCCCCAGGGCATCGTGTTCGAGACGGACAGCTTCTCCCCCTTCACCGTATCCGTGGGCGGCGGGCAGAGCGGCGATGACGCGGACGGCTACAGCGACAACATCGGCGGCTACGACCGCTGGGGCGAGGGCAGCGCATGGAATGGCGACCCCCTGCAGTACATGGTCATCAAGAGCCTGCGCAATATGGACGGCCGCGACAGACTGGAGCTGGGCGTGGACTGGCGCTATGACAAGGTCGGCAGCATTTATAATGTGGGCATCACGCCGGAGGTGCTGACCCAGATCGTCAACGCCAACAAGCCCCTCGTCATCTACAACGAAAGAGAACTGACCCTGTCCCCGTCTACCCTGTCGGATATGCTGCAAAAGCTGAACGTCCTGAATGCCAACAGGGGCGCGGAGGACAACGAAGCCCTCCTGTGGTTCCGCTACGAGTACGGCAACCGGGACGGTGAAAACGGCCAGGCCTTCGCCTTTATGATTACCGTCTATCTGGGCGATACCCGCTACCGGCTGCCCGACGGCGAGACGTTTACCTTCTCCATATACTTCGACTGCAACGACGTTACAGCCTACGAGCTGTACTGCCCCGCCGACCCGGAGGACGCCTCCAGTGAGCTGGTCAAGCAGGCCAACCCCCTTTCCTGTGTCGACGGTCACAATGACGACGGCCACAGCTGGCGGCAATGCAGCTTCACCGCCGACCATGACGGCATGTTCGTCATTCATCCGAAGGGCTATCAGATGCAGCAGAGCTGGCCGTGGTGGGGCGTGCCCACACCGCCGTGGACGCCCAGCCCCGACGCCACGACTCCCAACAGCGAGGTGCCGGAGCTGCAGTCCCTGTACGCCAGCGGCTTCAAGTTCCCCGTCATCGGCAAGGACATCCATTTCGTCTTCCCCGAGCAGCTGAAGGAGTGGACGGAGGGCTGCGGCGATGACTGGGACTACCGCTTCACCGCGGACGAGAGCAAGGGGCGCGTTGCCATCGAGGTGAACATGGGCAGCCGGGAGCGCTGGGAGGACGCCGTCCGCAACATCGAGACGGGCGGGCTGGACGACGGCGTGTTCTTCCGCTACTACTTCGGCAACTCCGACAACCAGCTCCCCATGACCTACGGCTTCGACTGGTACGGCGATTACGGCGGACAGTCCCTGGCGGACAACACACTGTATCGGGGCTATCACCACAACAACAGCCTGCATCTGGCCACCGTGAACCGCCAGAACGCCCACAACAGCGTCCTGACGCTGAACAAAAAGGGCGAGGACTGGCGTATCATCCTCGCCATGAGCAACAGTCAGGGCAAAGTGGCCGGTGCCGAGGCCAAATACGCCTTCCAGCTGGAGATCCTGCCCTGCGAGGACATCTCCTTCTCCCTGCCCGCCGACAACGGCACCGCGGTACCCGCAGCCCGTCTCCATCCCACCGCCACCCACCAAGACTGGATGGCCACGGTGCCGGCGGACGGCTCCGTGTTCCTGCGCACGGTGGAGGGCAAGACCCTCAACGACGCCGGCAGCGGTCAGTACGGCTTGCTCGGTGAGCTGACCGTGGATGCACCGGAGGGCTATACCCTCAGAGAGTGGCGCAACAACTGCACCGGCGGCAGCGGCGGGCAATTCCCCGTGCCGCTGTTCTGGGACGATCAGGTCATCACGCTGATCTGGCAGAAGGACAATGCCCCCGATCTGGTGGAGTATGTGCGGGTGGAGCCCATGAACTATCTGCCCGGGTTCTACTCCCTGGGCGATGAAAACGCGCCCTCCCGTGCGCCCAGCGCCGCCGAATTCCTGAGTGCGGCGGAGCAGAAGACGCTCAGCGACAACGGCATCACTGTGACCTACGACGAGAAATTGGGCTACTTCACCACCAGCGTGGATGCCTCCAAGCTCACTGACCTGTCCCTGCTGCACCAGTGCGTCACACTCAATGCGCCGGAAAACGCCGCATACTTCCGCTTCACCGGTGAGGGCGGCAGCGAGAACCCCGCCTCCCACGATATTAAAGACGACGTCAACCGGTTCACAGAGCAGTTCAGCAGCCCGGGTACAAAACTGCACACCGTTGATCCTGACATGCCTATCCGGATGCCGCTGATGCATACCGAGGAGCTTAAACTGGACGGCAAGACCGTGTACTACTCCGAATCCCAGTCGTACAACTCCCTCATCGTCCAGTGGCTGGATAAGGGCAAGAACGTCATCGGCTATACCTGCCTGTACGGGCGCAACGGCGACATCTCCACCACCGTGGACACCGACACCGTGGACACCGCTCCCACAGAGGCGGTCAGCGTTCCCACGCTGGTGGGCACCGATCTGACGCTGCTGTGCGACCGGAATCCCCAGACAGAGGACAGCAAGCGCCTGTTCCTGCTGTTCAACGTCACCGGCGAAGGACAGCTGGGCGAGGACGGCGCCGAGATCTACCTGCCGTACAGCTACTTCGATCTGACGGCGGAGGAGGGTATGGCGCTGGCGGCCAAAGGTGTCCGCCCGCTGATCCGGCACTATCTCAACGAGAACTGCACGGAGAAGGAATCCCTGCTGGGCGAGTACACCGCGGCCGGTGTGCGCATCGTCACCCGCAGCTTCAGCCCGTTCCTCATTGACGCCAACGGCTGCACCGTGGGCGATCTGAACGGCGACGGCGCGGTGAATACGCTGGATATGCAGGCGCTGTATGAAAATCTGTCCACTGGCCGCACCACGGAAAAGCTGGCGGACAAGGACGACTTCCGCCTGCTGGCCGACTGCAACGGCGACGGTGCGGTGAACATTCTGGATTACCAGAAGCTGTATCAGAGCATCAAAACGGCATAAAATAAAGGAGCGCACCCTTACGGGGTGCGCTCCTTGTCTGTTGAAAAACCCTGCCATTTCTGCGTGCTTTACTCGATGAGCCCGCTTTCCTTCAGCAGGATCTCAATATCGGTGCCCTTGATCTTCTTGATGGCGATCTTGAGCATTTCCTTCTCCGCGAAGGACAGCGGCGCCTCGCTGATGGGCTTCTTGTCGATGGCATAGTAGCAGGCACGCAGCAGCTCACGCACATCGTACTTGCTACCCCACACCTCCGGCACGCCGCGGTCGATATCCAGCAGGGTGTATACCGACTCCATACCGGTGCGCATGGAATACTCGGTAGTGAAGATGGTGTCGCGGGGCGTCTCGGCAAACTGGCCAATGAAGGCGAAGTTCACGGCACCGTCGGGCACGACCTTGGGTCGGTCGGACTCCTTGCGGGGCTGGAAGAAGGCGTTGATATACGGCATAAAACAGGTGGTCGTATTGCAGGCATCATGCGCCAGCGCGTCGATCTTTTCGGTGGGCACGCCGATGTGGTACAGCCACTCGCGGCAGACCTCCTCGCCGGTGCAGTCCCGCATGGCCTTCTTCACGTAGTTGCCGTCCCTGTTGGTGTTCAGCGAATACAGCCACACGAGCACCGTGTTCTTGTCCTGCGCCTTGAACTGCGGCTGACGGTTGATGGTCCAGGACAGATACCAGTTGTCGGTGCTGTCCTTGACGGTGACGATGCCGCCGGTGGTCACCTTGCCGGAGCGGGGATCGCGCTTGCAGATGTTCATAATGTGCTGGATGATCTCCTCGTTGGAGGTGGCCACGGTGGCGCTCATCCAGTTGGTGGCCTCCACATCGGAGCAGAATTTGTCCGGGTTGCCGTATTCGCCGTGCTCCGCCTGCGCAGCGATGGCCTTCCACATATCCCACGACTCGCCGCAGCCGTTCTTCACGCCGGACAGGTCGGGAGCATGGGTCTGGTCGCCGTAGCAGGAGGTATCGGTGCAGCAGCCGTTGGTGATGAACACAAGGTCGTCCTCGATGAGGTCAATGGTCTGCTCCTTGCCGTCCTTCACATAGACGATCTGGCGGGCTACCTTCTTGTCGCCCTCTGTTTCAATAATGACATTGCGGACATCCATACCGTATTCGATGCGGACGCCGTGGCTCTCCAGGTACTTGACCAGTGGCAGGATCATGCTTTCGTACTGGTTATACTTGGTGAAGCGCAGGGCGCTGAAGTCGGGCAGGCCATCGATGTGGTGGACATAGCGGCACAGGTAGCGCTTCATTTCCAGGGCGCTGGACCACTTTTGGAAGGCGAACATGGTCTGCCAGTACAGCCAGAAGTTGGTGCTCCAAAAGCTTTCCGGAAGGACTTCGGAAATCTTTTTATCCTCCAGGTCCTTTTCCGGGGTAATGAACAGCTTGGAAAGGGCCATGGCGCTTTCCTTATCCAGCGCGAACTTCTTATCGGTGTGGGCGTCCTCGCCGCGGTTCACGGTGGCACGGCACAGGGAGTAGTTGGGGTCGTGCTTATTGAGCCAATAGTATTCATCCAGTACGGATACACCGGGGGTTTCGATGGAGGGCACATCGCGGAAGGTATCCCACATCACCTCAAAGTGGTTATCCATTTCGCGGCCGCCGCGCATATAAAAGCCCTTGGTGACATCCTTGCGGCCATCGCAGCTGCCGCCGGCCAGGTCCAGCTTTTCCAGCAGGTGGATGCGCTCGCCTTTCATCTGACCATCGCGCACTAGGTAAAATGCGGCGGTAAGACCGGCCAGGCCGGTGCCGATGATATAGGCGGATTTGTTATCGACGCCCTGGGGCTTTTCGGGGTGAGCAAAGCTCTCGTAGGTTCCTGCAGAATAATACATAAATAAGCCTCCTGTAAGATTGGTTTCGGGAGCGGAGCTCCCTTGGATGGCTTTATTCTATCCCGCCGGGCCGCGAAATAAAATAGACAGAAAAACCCCCGTGACAAAAACCTCATCACGGGGAAAGAGCTGCGAAATTTTTTATCAAAGCGGAAGTTTTGTCAAAAAGCGCTGGGCTTATCGGTGCGGAAGCGCTCCAGCGCGGCGCTGATGCTGCCCTGGATGACCAGAGCCAGCTTATTCACCAGCAGCTCCGGCTCGGCCCGCATATCGTCCTTGATCCAATCCAGCATGAGCCCCACAAAGGAATAGGAGTGGACCTGCGCGATGAACTGCTTATCCTCCTCCCGCACCGTCATTCCGGCGGAGCGCTCCGCAATGACACCCATGATGAGCTGATCGGTGAGGGGGACCAGGTATTTTTCCACCTACTCCCGGCTGACGCACCGATAGACATTCATCACAAAGACCTTATTTTCCCGCACCGCGTGGAAGATTTGAATAAAGCCCTGCTGCCAGGTATCGTAGGTCTTTTTGTTGGCCAGTGCCTTGGCAGCGTCCTCCATGCAGGCCCATTCCACCAAATCGTAGATATCCTTGAAGTGATAGTAGAAGGTCATGCGGCTGATGCCGCAGTCTTCGGTGATATCAGTGACAGTGATTTTGGAAAGCGGTTTTTCCCGCAGCAGGTTTTTCAGCGATTGCTCCAGCGCGCGTTTGGTGATCTGGGACATGGGGCATCTCCTTCCGGCTCTATTTTTCCCTATTATAGCATGCGGCGGCACTACCGTTCCAGCGGCTTTTTGTAAACAAACCGAACCATGGAGGAAAAACGGGACAGGCGGGGGCTTTTGTGGTATAGTAATGGTATAATAATGCTTGCAAGGAGGATATGCCATGAGCTGCTTTATTACCCATTACGCCTCCCCGCTGGGACGCCTGCTGCTGGCTGCCGATGAGGAGGGTCTGACCGGTCTGTGGCTGGAAGGACAGAAGTACTTTGCGGCCGGACTGCCGCAGCAAAGGGAGGAGCAGCGCACGCCGGCTCTGGAAGAGGCCTGCCGCTGGCTGGATACCTACTTTACCGGCCGGGAGCCGGATTTTACTCCGCCGCTGCATCCTGTGGGCTCGGATTTTCAGCGGGCGGTGTGGCAGCTTCTGCTGCAGATTCCCTATGGGCAGACCACCACCTATGGCGCGCTGGCCGGGGAACTGGCGCGGCAGCGCGGCTTGACACATTTTTCGGCGCAGGCGGTGGGCGGTGCCGTGGGGCATAACCGTGTTTCCATTATCATCCCCTGCCACCGGGTAGTGGGCAGCGGCGGCAGCCTTACCGGCTACGCCGGCGGGCTGGAGAATAAGATCAAGCTGCTGGAGCTGGAGAGTGCCGACCTTGGCGGTCTGTACCGGCCAACCAAAGGAACGGCGCTGTAAAGCCTGTTCTCCGGCTTGACGCTGGCGACGGCGCGCATTATACTGGTAGAAGATTTTGCAGGACGACCCGACAGGAGGGATGTACGATGAAACAATATCATATCGTGGATCTCTTTGCCGGGGTGGGCGGGCTGAGCTACGGTTTTTCCCAGCTGCCGGGTTTTCGCATCCTGGCGGCCAATGAGATAGAAAAGGACATTGCAGCGGCCTATTCCCTCAATCACCCCGGGGTAAAGATGTTGAATTGTGATATCGCTGACCTAACCAAAGAACGGCTGGCCGGGGCCCTGGGCGGGCAGCAGGTGGATATTGTGGTAGGCGGCCCACCCTGTCAATCCTATTCCACGCTGGGTAAGCGCCGGATGGATGACCGGGCGAATCTCTTTTTGCAGTATAAGCGTATCCTGCAGATTTTGCAGCCGCAGGCATTTATCTTTGAGAATGTGACCGGCATCCTCAGCATGGATCACGGCCGCCTGTTCCAGCGGGTGGAAAGCGAGTTCCGGGCGCTGGGCTACGATGTGCGCCACGATATCCTCAATGCTGTCGATTTTGGTGTGCCGCAGCAGCGGGAACGGGTGATCCTGGTGGGGATGAAGGGAGAAAATAACTACATCTTTCCGGTTCCAACCCACGGCCCGGGGAAAAAGCCCTATGTAACGCTAAAGGATGCTATAGGAGACCTTCCCCAACTAAAAAGCGGGGAGAGTGCCAGCCACTACGCCGGGGTCGCGGAGAACGAATTTCTGCGGTTTGTACGGGCAGGTGCCGGGCAGCTGGTAACGGAACACGCTGCCCCCAAAAACGGCGCGCACCTCATCCGCATTATGCAGACTTTGCAGGATGGTCAATCCAAGGATGACCTGCCGGAGGAAATCCGCCCCAAAAGCGGCTACGGCAATACCTATGCCAAGCTGTGGTGGGAGCGTCCCTCCACCACCATCACCCGAAATTTTGCCTGTCCCTCCTCCTCCCGCTGCATTCACCCGCGGGATTCCCGCGCCATGTCCATCCGGGAGGGTGCCCGGTTGCAAAGCTTCCCAGATGATTACCGGTTCTATGGCTCCGATGGTATGAAGCGGCTGGAGATCGGCAATGCGGTGCCGCCGCTGCTCTCGGTGGCCATTGTCCAGGAGATGCAAAGCGCCCTGAAAAGAAAGGAACAGATGCCGGAAAGGAGTGACCCCATGCGGTTGACCGACCAACAGATCGAAGAAACCTATCGGCTGATTGAACAGCACCACCAGGAATTTCTGGTATCCCAGGGGGTAAGGCTGCCCCGGCTGCGGCAGGCCGGGCAGTACACCAAATATGCGCTGACGCTGGTATATCTAGCGCAGGGTTACCCCCATACCCGCACCGTCAGCAAAAAGGAACTCACCGAGTTTATTCGGCAGTACTACCCGGATGTGAATGATGTGCAGCAGGCTAGGCACCTGGGTGCCCAGCAGGGCTGGTGCATCCTTTCCGGGGAGCGCAATGACTTGGCTTCGGAGGGGATGAAGTCCGGGGAATACCGCCAGCAAACGCTGGAGGAGTGCTATCCGGGCTTTACGGCGGAGCGTCGGGAAGAACAAATGGATGCTGACTACTGGGAAGCGCTGAAGGCAAAGTATGATTACCGCTGTGCCTGCTGCGGCTCCCGGGAGGGCGAACCACACCGTTACTGGAAAAATACCCTTACCAAGCTGCAAAAGGGGCACAAGGACCCCCGCCGGCCGTTGGGCCCCGGCAATATCATTCCCCAATGCAGCAAATGCAACCAACCCGACCGCAATTGCTGGGTCTACGATGATAAGGGCCGGGTGGTGGGCCTTGCCAATGCCATTGTAGTGGAGCGCTGCCCCGCCGATCTTCAAAAGGAGATCTACATACGGCTGTACCGGCAATTTGGCGGCAAAGACCCCAAGGACCTGTGATCTTTTTACGACAAAGGAAAGCCAGCCCCCGCGGTTGGCTTCTTTTTATAGGGAAACAAGGGAAACCTTGTTATAAATTTGACGAATACCGCGAAATTTGGTATACTATCTCCATCCTAATCAAAGGCAAGGGGACCAGGAATATGAAACTTTTACCCTGCGCGGTGCGCGGCGTGCTGGCTGGTTTGATGATCTCTATCGGCGGCTATGTGTACCTGGGCTGCGAAAACCATGTAGTGGGGGCGGTGTTCTTCACTGTGGGGCTCATCACCATCACCCTGTTTGGGTTCGATCTGTATACCGGAAAAATTGGCTACTGGCTGGGCCAAAGTCGGCAGGAACGCTGGCAGACGCTGCTTTCCCTGCCTTGTAATGCCGTGGGCTGCCTGATAGCGGGCCTGGCCCGCAGACCGGCCGGGGCCGTGCTGGCCCTGTGTGAGGCCCGCCTGGCCAAAGCGCCCCTTACCCTGCTGGTGGAAGGCATCTTCTGCGGCATCCTTATCTTTATCTGCGTCGAGATCTACAAGACCCGTGGAACGGTGCTGGGCATCCTTATTTGCATCCCCACCTTCATTCTCTGCGGATTCGAGCACTCCATCGCCGATGTTTTCTACTTCTGCAATGCCCGTATCTTCAGCGGCCAGGCTGTGTTGGTAGTAGTGCTGGTGGCGTTGGGCAATGCCCTTGGAGCGCTCATCATTCCGGCGGCCCGGCTGGTGTACCAGCCCAAAGAGGAATAACTTCATTGGAAATAGAAACGCTGCGCGGTCCATCGGGCTGCGCGGTTTTTTTTTACAAAAGATCGCATCTCCTTATCGATATCCTGTTGGATGCCGTATGTGTGCGGCGGCTCCTGCCGCAGAGCCCCAGCCCCAGGGTGCTCAGGCGTTCTTCGCCCCTTGGCAGCCTACAGTATTCCATCATTTCTTCTCAAACTCCTTTGCTGCATCTTTCAGGTATCGGCGGATGGGCAGATGCTGGGGGCAGGCGGGCTCACTTTTGCCGCCCAGGTACACCCGCGCGGTATCAAAGCAATTGAATCCCGCCGCCAGGTATTCGTCCACCATCTGGCTAAACTGTGCTAGGTCCACCTCCTCGCCCTGCATGGGCAGCCGCATACAGCCAAAGCCAAAGTTCTTTTTTACTTCCGCAAAGCTCATAATAGGCGCTCTCCTTCCATTTTGTTTCTATTTTCATTATGAACCCTAAAGTTCACTTTAGGTTAGGAGCTTTTTCACAGAAAAACCGTCCCCCGGCTGTTTCACAGTTTGGCTCCCCTGTCCCAAATTTTCTCATCCGCCGACTTTTGCCGATGGGCTCCGAGCCGCCCCGGCGCTACAATGAAGAGGAAATAAAGGGCTTTGCCCTGTACTACCGGGAAAGGAATGGGAACTGACTATGACACTGATGGAAAAAGCCGCCCATGCGGCAGAACGCAAGGCATTTGAGAAGGTGCTGGAAAACTTCATCCAAAAGGGAAAAACAGCGGATGCCGCCTCCGCCGCGCAGGACCTGGTGGATATGGCCGAAAAGATCCAGGGCAGCGTGTGGAAAAAGGAATCCTTCGAGGTGCTGCGCATGATAGCGGGCCAGCCCGATGGCAAATGGGCGCACTATGTCCAGCGAATTCTGGACGAAACCGACCCCTATATCCTCAAAACCTTCCTCACCAACGCGGTGTATGAGGGTGGCTTCCGCGGCTATCAGCAGGCACAGAAGAATGCTGAAAAGTATGGCTGCAACATCCCATGGCTCATTTTGATGGACCCCACCTCCGCCTGCAATATGCACTGCACCGGCTGCTGGGCCGCCGAATACGGCCATCAGCAGAGCCTGACCTTTGAGGAGATGGATCGAGTCCTCACCGAGGCCAAGGAGCTGGGCACCCATGCCTGTCTGTTCACCGGCGGCGAGCCGCTCATCCGCAAAAAGGACATCATCCGTCTGTGCGAAAACCACCGCAATATGGCGTTCCATGCCTTCACCAACGGCACCCTCATCGATGACGACTTCTGCAGGGAGCTGTTGCGGGTCGGCAATTTCTTTGTGTCCGTCTCCATCGAGGGCTTCGAGGAAGCCAATGACGGCCGCCGCGGCGAGGGCCACTTCCAGAAGGCGCTGGCCGCCATGGAGCTGATGCACCGCTACAAGATCCCCTTCGGCGTGTCCATCTGCTACACCTCTAAAAACTACAAGACCGTCACCAGCGATGAATTTTTGGATCTGCTCATCAGCAAGGGCTGCGTCTTTGCGTGGTACTTCCACTATATGCCGGTCGGCGTGGGCGCCTCCACCGATCTGCTGCTGACCCCCGAGCAGCGCACCTACATGAAAAACCGTGTGCGGGAGATCCGCGGTGTGACCAGCGGCAAGGAGCTCTACTGCATCGACTTCCAGAATGACGGTGAATTTGCCGGCGGCTGTGTGGCCGGCGGGCGCATTTACTGCCACATCAATGCGGCCGGTGATGTGGAGCCCTGCGTCTTTATCCATTATTCCGGCGCCAATATCCGGGAAAAGAGCTTTCTGGAGTGCCTGCAGCAGCCGCTGTTTTTGGAATACCGCAGGGGTCAGCCCTTTAACGGCAACCACCTGCGGCCCTGCCCCATGCTGGAAAATCCCGAGCTGCTGCCGGAGATGGTGAAGCGCAGCGGCGCCCGCTCCACCGATCTGGAGGCGCCGGAAAGTGCCGAGCACCTGTGCGAAAAGTGCAAGGCCTACGCTGCCTGCTGGCAGCCCACCGCCGAAAAGCTGTGGGACGAAGAGCACCGGCAGTAACCAACAAAGAAGAACCGTAAAAGTTTTCGGTCAAGCCTTTTTCAAAAGGCTTGCAGTTTCCAAAGACAGTGTCTTTGGCCGCTTACCGCAGCAAGCGAAATCCTTTAGACCGAAGGGCGCTCCCTGCGATAGCCGTGCCGACTTGTGTCCTCGGAAGGAGGAAAAGTGTGAAAGGGAACCCTGATGGTTCCCTTTCGCGTTTAATAGGTGCTGATTTGGCACATAGGGCAAAATCGGCGGCGGCAGGGCATAGCCCTGCCACGTTCTATAAGGAGAGGGTTCGCCCTTACTTGTTGTCTTGTCCAGACTATCCTTTCGCCGAGCAGACGAAAATATGCCATCCCCCTAGTTTCCGTCAGATACACCCCTCACCGTCCAAAGGGCGCGGCCTGCCGCAGTGCCGCCACAAACTGCGCCAGCGCGGGGTTTTGGGCGTCCCGCCGCCACGCCGCTATCACTTCCTCCTGCTCGCCCTGTCCGGTCAGCGGGATAAAAACCAGGTTTTCCGCCGGAGCATGCTTTCGCGCCGAGTAATCCGGCAGAATGGATACTCCCTCCTCCGCCGCCACCATCATCAGGATGCTCTCACTATCGGAGGAGCAGAACAGGATATTAGGCCGGTAGCCTGCCTCCTTATACAGGTTCATAAAAAACGCGTCGCCGTAGGAATCCAGCGTTTCCGCCGGGGACATGTAAATGATCGGCTCCCCCCGCAGCTCCCGGCGGGTCAGCCGCACCCGCTGCGCCAGCGGATGCCCGGCATACAGCGCCGCCACCAGCCCCACCTCCTCGGCCAGCAGCCAGTCCACCCGTTCATCCTGCTTCAGGTTGGTGCTGTCCCAGGTCAGGATCAGATCAAACTGATTCCCCAAAAGTCCCGCCGCCAGCTGGTCGGTGGTGCAGCGGTAAAAGGTAATCAGCAAATTGGCGTGCCGCTGGTGGAATTCCCGCAGGAAATCGGTAAATCCGCTTTGCTCATAGCCCTTTAGGTACCCAATGCGCAGGCTGCCGGAAAGCCCGGTGGAAGCTCCGTGCGCCCGGTCAATGGCCTGATCCATCCGCTCCAGGATCGCCTTCGCTTCGGTCAGAAACGCCTTGCCCGCCGGCGTTAGGGAAACCGGCCGGGTACTCCGGTCAAACAGGGGACACCCCAGCATCTCCTCCAGCAGCCGTATCTGCTGCGTCACCGCTGTCTGGGAGATAAAAAACTGGTCGGCTGCCTTGGTAAAGCTCCGGCTCTCCGCCGCCGCCACAAAGTATCTCAGTTGGTTTCGGTTCATCGGTTTCCTCCCTTTCTCCTTTCCGGTCCCTGCAATCCGCTGCATCATAACTTTTTCTTATATTATAATGCCAAACTGCTCCTTGTCAATGCTCCTCTCCCGTCCTATAATAAGAATACTTTTTATAAAGTCGAAATGAGGAGTATTGTATGCAAAGAGAAAATTTCCGTTCCCGGATGGGCTTCCTGTTAGTCAGCGCCGGCTGTGCCATCGGCATCGGCAATGTGTGGCGCTTCCCCACCATCACCGGCCAGTACGGCGGCGGATACTTTGTGCTGTTTTATCTCATCTGCCTGGTCATCATGGGCATCCCGGTTATGACCATGGAGCTGGCCGTGGGCCGCGCCAGCCGCAAAAGCGCCGTACAGGCCTACCAGACCCTCGAAAAGCCGGGCCAGAAGTGGCACATCCACGGCTGGTTCTGCATGCTGGGCTGCTGCCTGCTTATGATGTACTACACCACCGTCACCGGTTGGATGGTGGATTACTTTTATAAATTCCTCCGGGGCGATTTTGCCGCCGGCATGGGCACCGAGGAGATCGGCGGCGTCTTCAGCCAGATGCTCTCCTCCCCCGGAGAAATGACCATCTTTATGGTCATCGTGGTCGTTCTGGGCTTTTTGGTTTGCAGCTTTGGCGTGCAGAAAGGCCTCGAGCGCATCACCAAGGTCATGATGATCGCCCTGCTGGCCCTCATTGTTGTGCTGGCGGTGCACAGCCTGCTGCTGCCCGGCGCCGCCGAGGGCATGAAATTCTACCTGCTCCCCTCCGCCGAAAGCATCCGTACCAACGGCCTGGGGAATATCATCACCGCCGCCATGAATCAGGCCTTCTTTACCCTCAGTCTCGGCATCGCCGCCATGGAGATCTTTGGAAGCTACATGAGCCGGGAGCACACCCTCGCCGGCGAGGCCACCCGCATCTGCGCCCTGGATACCTTTGTGGCCATTATGGCCGGCGTCATCATTTTCCCGGCCTGCTTCTCCTATGGTGTCCAGCCCGATGCCGGCCCCTCCCTCATCTTCCAGACGCTCCCCAGCGTTTTCGTCAATATGGAGGGCGGCCGCCTGTGGGGCACCCTGTTCTTCCTGTTCATGACCTTTGCCAGCTTCTCCACGGTGCTGGCCGTGTTTGAGAATCTGTTGGCTTTTGCGGTGGATACCTTCGGCATCAGCCGCAAAAAGGCCTCCCTTATCGGCTGCATTGCCATGCTGGTGCTCAGCATGCCCTGCATCCTCGGCTTCAATGTCTGGGGTGATCTGCACCTCATCGGTGCCCGCGGTGTGCAGGATAGCGAGGATTTCCTCGTCAGCAGCCTGCTGCTGCCCATCGGCTCGCTCATTTATCTGCTGTTCTGCGTCAGCCGCTGGGGCTGGGGCTTCGAAAATTACCTCGCGGAGGCCAATACCGGAAAAGGCCCCAAGCTCCCCCGCTGGCTGCGTCCCTATTTCCGCTATGTTCTCCCCCTGCTCATCATCGTCATTCTGGTGCAGGGCCTCCTCTGATCCGCCAAAAATCAAGAGCCGTCCCCACGGGGCGGCTCTTTTCGTATCTGGTATTCCGCTATCTTAAGGCTCCTCTTACATCGGGAAGCGGCCAGCCGTATAAATGACGGCATGGCTGCCGGAACAAGCAAAACCGAGATGATCGCCCCATCTGCCGGTAGGAGAATAGACCAAACCTAACATACCCATCCAAAAGGAAAAGCCCCTCTCGGAGCTTCCTTTTCATAGGACGATCGCTTATGTCATTATCGGCGCTTCTCCCTTCGCGAAGACCATCACACTCACGGTGTAGCACCCGTCGCCCGGCTGTGTCTCCATCTCGCCGCCGTATTTCTTCACCACCCGATTGATGATCCCCCGGCCGTTGCCGCGGGTCATCTTGCCCTGGTTTACGGCGGTGCCCTCGGCGCCCTTACCGCAGCTGTTGCGGCACAGGATGGAAAGCGCCCCATCCGCCGTCTGCATGGTTAGTCCTACCTGCTTCGGCTCAGCTGCCCCGGCCGCCGCTATGGCGTTATCCAGCAGATTGCTCACCAGCGCCACCAGGTCATAGTCATCAAAGCCCGCCGTCCCCGCCGCCAGCTTTATGTCAAAGTTCGCCTCAATACCCGCCTTTTCACAGTCGGCGGCCTTATTCACCAGCAGCGCGTTCAGTATGGCGTTGCGGCAGTAGTGCAGGTTGATGAGCTTCGGCGCGGCCACCTCTTCGGCATACTGCTTCAGGCCGGTGCCCTCCGGGGCCCCGGCGGTCAGGCTGCGTATCACCGCCACATGGTTATTGATGTCATGCTGCATCTCCCGTATCTGCTTCTGCTGCTCCTCCAGCAGGGTATAGTAGCTCTGCTGCATCCGGGTGGCCTCCAGCTGGGCCCGCAGCGCGGCGTTCTCGTTCATCCGGCGGATCATCACAAACAGCGCCAGGTCGCCCAGCATCCCCGCCACCAGCGCCGCCACCCCATAGGGGTTAAAAATGGCCGTCTTGGTCTCATTGGCGTACAGCACCAGGGTAATAAAAAACAGAATAAACTGCGAAGCAGGGATCAGGATATACGCCATGATGTCCAAGCGGGCATTGCGGCTCTGCACATACCGTATCAGCCGGATGATCCCCCAGCAGAGCCCCACGATGATCAGCTCCGAGGCGGCAATGGAAGCGTTAAAGTACCACACGCCCCGCACATTATCCAGCAGGTAGTAGTACATGTAGTCGGGGATCAGCCAGATCGCCAGGATATCCCCCAGCGCCATCCCCAGTATTTCTATTATCTTTTCCACAAAGAACAGCAGCAGCCGCATCGCGATGCTGCCGTCAAATACCGTAAACAGATAGACCAGCTGAAAGACAAAATACAGCGCCATCAGCAGGTAGAAAATAGGGATCGCGTTGTTGCCGGGTACTTCCCGCAGGTAGCTGATGATGACTAGCCCAATATACAGCAGCAGGGTGGCGCGGGTCAGGTTTTTCCGGCTTTGGTATTTCGGCTTGTAGGGGATAAACGCGTGGATAAACCACACAAATATAAATGTGATCAGATTATTGATGATGCCATACACCATGTTTCCAAAGAAATGCGATGTAAAAAACTGAATGATCGCTGTCATACTTCTCTCTCCTCAATTCCGTTCTCTCTCACAGCTCGATATGGTGGTATTTACGGAACTGCTCCCGCACGGCAGGGTAGTAGCCGTGGCTGATGGGCACCACCGTCCCGTCCCGCATCAGGAAGCTCTCCCGCCGAAACACCGCCGCATGGTCCAGGCTCACCGCAAAGCTGTTGTGGCACCGCAGAAAGGCCGGGTCCCCCAGCCGTTCCAGCAGCTCCTCCAGTCCCAGGGCGGTGGTCACGCACTGCCCGTCCGCCAGGTACAGCTTGGTCACCCGCAGCCGCCGCTCCAGGTGGGAGATCTCCCGTTTTTCCAGTACCAGCTGGCCGCCCTTCTGCGGCAGCACCAGTTGGCCGTTTTCGGCCTCGGCCAGTGCGGTCATCGCCTTTTGCAGCGCCAGCGGCAGGTGCTTCTCCATCGTCGGCCGGTACACATAGTAGGTGTGCCGGGTGGCATAGGCGTCGGGGGCATAGTCCAGGTATCCCGTCAGGTAGATGATCTGGCAGGTGGGCAGCAGCCGGTTCAGCGCTTCTCCCACCGCTATGCCGTTCATCTCTCCCAGCTCAATATCCAGCACCGCCAGCTGGTAGCGGCAGTTCTCCTCCCGCACCGCGCGCAGCAGTGCTTCCCCGCTTTCAAATGGCGCAATCAGCGCCTCCTCAGCAAAATATTCCCGCAGTCGGGCGGCGGTCGCTTCCCGCAGCTCTCTCTCATCATCGCATATCGCTATTTTTATCATCCCGTCGCCTCCACTCTTTTGTCAAATTATATCACACCTGTGCGAATTTTGGAAGAAAATATGACAGTATCTTACCTATTTATGCACGCTGTCCCAAAGGGTCTTTCCCCTGCACCCCTTCTGTGTTACAATACCCTTGATAAGGGGTAAGGGAGCGGAGAAGAACGACTGGGCAGATGTCACCGCTCCGTTCCCATGCCGGCACCGCTTTCGGGCAGCGGGGCCGCCGCAGCCAAATTTAGAGAAAACATAGAAGATCGAAATCGGCAGAGCCTCATTTTTGGGGTTCTGCCGCTTTCGTTTTTTGCGTTTTGGCCAAACTTTTCTCCCGCAGCTTGGTCATTTCGGCGAAGAAAAGAACAGCCCTATTTCGTCCTCAAAAAAATTTCCCGCCGTCTTCGATGCCCTTTTGCCATTTTTCTGTTGCAAAAACGCAACAACCCACCCCGTTTTTTTCTTTTTATAGGGGGACCCCGCACAAATTGTCGGAAAAAATTTTGGAATTCTGCTAAAATCCGTGTGTTGCGCAAATGCATCACTGTTGCGATTACGCAACACAAATTATTTGCAAAAATGCAACAAAACAGTATAATAAAGCCAGCAAGCCCACTTATTTCTACAAAAGGGGAGGAACTCTCATGAACTGGCTCGATACCATCGTCTACATCCTGTATGGCTGCGGCGTCCTCATCATCCTGCTGTTCGCCGTCAATCTCATCCTCGCCAAAAAGCGCGGGGAGGACTCCAAATGGGTGCGCCGGGCGCTGTATGTGGTGGCCTTCATCGCCGCCGTCCTCGGCGCCATCCGGGCCAAGGCCGTCTATTCCGAAACGGTTTTCTTCGCCGATCTGCTCGTGATCTTCTGCCTCATCGTTGCCTTCGTCCGCTCAGAAAAACCCCAGCAGCCCCCGGAGGACGACGACCAGCAGTAATTTTCACCCGCTCCAACCAAAAGCCTCCCTTGTGTAAAGGGAGGTGGCACGGCGCAACCGTGACGGAGGGATTGCCGATACAAGTCATGGTTTAGTTTTATCTCGCCTATCGGCGTTGCCCCACCCCCAGGGCTCCCCTGTGTAAGGGGAGCTGGCACGGCGTAGCCGTGACTGAGGGGTTGATGACACAAATTATGCCAAAGTTTCCTTTCGCCTGTCGGCGTCGCGGAGCCTTTTGCAAAGGCATAAACTGTACGCCTACCCGGCGGGGCCTACTTTTCTATGAAGAAAAGTAACCAAAAGTCACTCGGGGAGGACCCCGAGACCCCCGACGCGTCGGTACGCCCCGTATAATCGGGGCCCCCGCAAGGTCGCAAGACCTTGTGGGGAAAGGAGGATGCACCGCAGCGGGGAGGGCTGCCCGGAGCAAAGCGCAGGGTCAGCCCGACTTAAGCGAAGGTTGCGTCCGACGCGACGACGCTTATAAGGTTGATTTTTAATTCAGTTCCTGCAAAATCCAAAATAAAATGCGCCGCAGGCACCTCGAGAGCGTATCTGCGGCGCCGTACGGACGATGCTAAAGCATCGTTCGTATCCAGCCGCAGCTTAGCGGCAAGGGGGCCTTGGGGCACAGCCCCAAGCGTGTTTTGCCTACTTTTGCACGAACAAAAGTAGGCCCCCGCCGGGTAGGCGTACTGGCTTTGCACCCTACAAAATCTCCGCGACGCCGAAGGCGACTACCAATTTGGCTTAAAAACACTTTTGCTCCTTTTCTTCACAGAAAAGGAGGACCCCGGCGGCGAGCCGTACAGACTTTGTACTCTACAAAATCTTCGCCCCGCCGTCAGGCGACCACTATCTTGGCTTAAATAGGTCTTTTACCTGCTTTTCTTCATAGAAAAGTACGCCCGCGTCAGCGCCTTCCACTGCTCCAGCGTCACCTGCTCCGCCCGGGCATTTTCGGCAATACCCGCCGCCGTCAGCAGTGCACGGGTGGCGTCTTTCTCCCACCGCAGCCCGGCGGAAAGGGAATTGAGCATCGTTTTGCGCCGCTGGCCAAACCCGGCCCGCACCACTGCAAAGAAGTCCTCCCGCGGCGGCAGGTCCTCTGGCAGCTCCTGCGGCAGGTCCAGCCGGATCACCGCGCTATCCACCGCCGGGGCCGGCAGAAAAGACCCCCGTGAGACCGGGAACAGCAGCTTCGGCGTGCTGTAATACCACACCGCCGCGCTGATAGCCCCGCATTCCCGGGTGCCCGGCGCCGCCGTAATGCGCACCGCGGCCTCCTTTTGCACCATCACCGTCAGCGAGCGAATGGGCAGTGGCCCCTCCAGCAGCCGCATGATGATGGGCGAGGTGATATAGTAGGGCAGGTTGGCGCACACCACCACCGGCATCCCGGCAAAGTGCTCCGCAAGAAGCGCCGGCAGGTCCAGCACCATCGCATCCCCCTGCACTATGGTCACATTCTTAAATTCCGCCAGCGTCTCCGCCAGGATGGGCGGCAGCCGGTCATCCAGCTCGATCGCCACCACCTTTTCCGCCCGGCGGCACAGCTCTGCTGTCAGCACGCCAAAGCCCGGTCCGATCTCCAGCACCCCCACACCGGGGGCGGCACCGCCCAGCTCCGCCATTTTGGGGCATACGCCGGGGTTGATGATAAAATTCTGCCCCAGCGCGCGGGAAAAGGAAAACCCATGGCGCTGCAGCAGCTCCTTGATGACAGCGGGATCGGTAAGTGTGGGCATGGCGGCCTCCTTGCGGGGTGATTTTTCGCTTTTCAGTATATCGTTTTTGGGGCAAAAATGCAACACCGCGCCCCCGATTTGTAAAGGCCGCTATACGGAAAGTATTTCACACTTTCCACCGGGTTTTCCACATTTGCGGGGTGGAAAAGCCCAAATTTGTGTCAAAATTGTGACGATCAAGGGCCTTTGAGGACAATATCCCACAAAATGGGTGTGGAAAACCGTGCCTCCGGCAGGCAAGGCCCTAAAACACCTCGTAATGATTCCGGAATGTCAACCCCCTTTGTCCCCTAAATTTTATCCTTATTTTTGATGGAGTTTGCCAAGAAACCGTCTTGACAACAGGGAATAAGATGGTATAATAATAAAGCGCTATGCGGAAGTGCTGGAATCGGCAGACAGGCACGTTTGAGGTGCGTGTGTCCATGACGTGTGGGTTCAAGTCCCATCTTCCGCACCAAAAAGAAAAAGACGCCCTTGGGCGTCTTTTTCTTTTTGGTGCACTGGGGAGCACAAAGCCTGCGCAAAGGACCAGTCTGTGCCCTGATGAAACGCGAAAGACAACCCTGACGGTTTTCTTTCACACTATCTTTCCCTCCGAAGACGCAGGCTTGTCCAGATATTACTGGCCGTCTTTTTCTTTTTGGTGCGTTGGGGAGCACAAAGCCTGTGCAAAGAACCAGTCTGTGCTCTAATGAAACGCGAAGGGGGAACCCGCTATGGTTCCCCCTTCACACAACCCCTTCCTTGCGAAGCGGAAAATTCGCCAAAAGAATCTGATACTGTTTTTTCGTATGAAGGAATCACAAAGGATGCGGTGGGGAGCACAAAGCCTGCATAAAGGGCCAGTCTGCCCCAGCTTAAATGCGGAATAGGCTATTTTCACCTGTTCAGTGAAAGAAAAATCTGATTAAATCAAAACAGAGGGGCCGCTCTCTCTTGCAGAGCAGCCCCTCTGTCCAAAACGACTACACCGGGTCATTTTGTCCATTCACCCCCGGCAGAGCGCCCTCCGGAGAGCTATGGGGCCAATCTGCGTGGGATGCTTTCCTCAAAAATATCTAGCTGATATTTTTGAGCTAATGCACGAATGGTATTTCGCTCGCTGCGGCGAGCGACCGGCCTTTTGAAAAAGGCCGGCGCCAAAACTTTTTACATTTTTTCTCTCGCGCACGCGCGTGCACCCGCCCGTACCCGCGCGCTACATGCGTGTATATGTACGCGCGCATGGAATTTCAGTCCGGATTATGGGACTCATCATCTGCTACAATAAAACCGTGGAAAGCAGCCGGCAGCCCCTTATCCCAGGAGAGAACACCGCTGAAAACCGCCGCCGGTCACCCATTCCGGGCGGCCAGCAGCCCCGCCGCAAAATCCCGTACCCGCTGCTTTTCCGCCGGGGTCAGCCGGGCCAGCAGCGCCCCCAGGCTCTCCCCACCCAGTCCGTCCTCCGCCGGGAGGGCGGGCTTTTCTATTTGCGGCGAATTGCCGCACAGCCAGTCTACTGTCACATTGTATTTTTCAGCGATCTCCCGCAGCTTTCCCCGGTAGGAGCCGCTCCGTCCGGCCCGCCAGTCGGCCACCACATTGCCGCTTTTGTAGCCAAGCGACCGGGCAAATTCCGCATCCGCCCCATGCCGGTCCGGGATTAGGGATAGAATTCTTTGCAGCATAATATCCATATCTTCTCTCCTCATTTTGGCTAAATCTACAAAAACTCATAAATCGTGAGAAAACACTTGAAATCACGCAAAACATGAGTTACAATGGAAAGTGGGATCTTTCCCCAAACGCTCTGTTTTGTATGATTTTTCGCTTGTTCAAGCGGTTTCCATCTCTATCATACCGCAAAAAACCGCCCTTGTCAAGTGCTTTTAATCCACATGAACATGAGCCTTTGGCACAGTCCCAGCCGGGGGAACGGCCTGCCGCGGCAGGGGGGAGCCGTCCCACCCGGCGAAAACCAAATGACCCGGCCACGAGGCCGGAGAGAGGAAACCGATGAAACACAACACGAAAAACCGAAAGGGGGCCGCCGCATGAGCACCGTCTATGCCAGCCCCATCTGGCTGGGGAGACCCCACTGCCCGGTGACAGTCACCACCGGGGCCGGGGCAGTCGTCACGGCCGCCCTGGGCAGCCTTACCCTGACCGCCACCGCCGATGCCAACGGCCTTTGCGCCATGAAGCTGCCCCGCCGGGGCCGCTGGGATTTTACCGCTGTGCTGGGGGGCAAAAAGGGCTTTGGCACGCTGGCTGTCCCGGGGCAGAGAAGTCTTTCCCTGCCGCTGTATTCCACCACCCTGGCGGAAAATTCCTGGGCCGAGATCGCCGCGGCGGCAGCGGCCGGGATAGCTGCCCGGCTGTGGTCGCCGGGGGATGTGAAAGAGCTGACCATCAGCGGCACGGCCGGCCTGCTCACCGTCACCGATCTGACCATCGGGGCTATCATTCTGGGCTTTGACCACAATGCCGCCCTGGAGGGCAGCGGCCGAATCCACTTCCAGCTGGCGCGCCTGGGGGCGACCCCGGTGGCCCTGGTGGATAAACGCCACGGCAGCTTCAGCGACCTGGCCGGGGCCTTTACCATGAACACCACCGCCACCAGCGCGGGCGGCTGGCAGGGCTGCCATATGCGGCAGGAGATCCTGGGCAGCGACAGCAGCGATGTGCTAGCCCCCAAGGAGGGGACGCTGCTGGCCCTGCTGCCGGAGGAGCTGCGGACGGTGATGAAGCCCTGCACCAAATACACCGATAACACCGGCAATTCCATGGAAGCCGCCGCGGTGACCGCCACCCAGGAATGGCTGTTCCTGCTCTCGGAGTGGGAGTACTATGGGGCCCGCACCATGGCCAATGAGGGAGAGCAGAGCTTCCAGCAGCAGTATGCCTACTATGCCGCCGGCGGCAGCCCAGCCAAAATGCGCCACAACCGCACCACAGCTACGGCCCGGGATTGGTGCCGCAGCCCGGCGGCGGGGTGGGCCGGCTTTTGCCATGTGAACAAGGACGGCACCGCCTACTACGAGGCCCCGAATGCCGACCTGGGCATTGCACCGGCCTTTGTGCTGGGCGCATAAGATAGACTGGGAGGTGTGAACATGGATCAGGAGATCATAGTGGCGGGGCTGGCGCTGGTGGGCAGCCTGAGCGGCACCTATTTTGCCAACCGCCGGGCCACCGCCCTTATCGCCTACCGGCTGGAGCAGCTGGAAAAGAAGGTGAACCAACACAATTCCGTGATAGAACGGCAATATGAACTGGAGAAAAAATTTGCGGAGCACGAGCGGGACTATGCCGCTGCCTGCCGCCGCATAGAGGAGCTGGAGAAAGGAGCATGAGTATGAGTGAATTTGTAACCTGGGAGGCACTGGGCGGCTATGCCGGCGCGGTGATGATGGTGACCCTCATCACGCAGTTTTTGAAAGGGACGCCGCTGGGCAAATGGAGCAGCCAGCTGGTGGCCTATGTTATCGCCGTGGTGCTGCTGATCGGGGCGGAGATCTTTGGCGGACAGCCGGTGACGGTGCAGGGGGTGACCCTGTGCCTGCTGAATGCGGTCATTGTGGCGCTGGCGGCCAACGGGATGTACGATGCTGCCGCCAAAGGCAAAAAGACGGAAAGCTATCAGCATGAGGAGTAAAAGTAAAAAAGAGAACCCATGCAGGGTTCTCCGATTATTTGACAGGTCTGATTTCTAAAAGGCGCTCGATGGGAACATGGAGAGCTTGAGAAACATCCAGCAGCAGGCCGACCGTTGGCTTGCTGCTGGCGGTTTCTACCCGTTGAATATGTTGATGACTGTAACCAGTCATTTCGGCAAGTTGCAGTTGGGTGTACCCCGCTTCTTTACGGTAGCGCATGATGTTCAGCCCAATTTGCACATAGTCATTATAATGCTTATCCATATACACCACCTCTGCCTATTATTTTAGAGGTTTTTGATAATAATTTATCCAACCTAATATGATTAAATACTTAAATTAAATTGTATTTTCGTCAAATCTGTGATAAAATGTAAAAAGTGGGAGAGATAAATGATGATGGATAATAATTTTGAAAAGGCATTTGGTGAGTATCTGGACAGTGCGGAATACGACACAATTGCCAATGAATTGTTTGCCGCTACCCGCAATGCTTTTTTGGCGGGATGGATTGCCGCAGGAGGGAGTTTGCCGGCTTCCGGACATATCTTTGAGGTATATGGAGGAAAGAATGAACCTTAAAATTGAATGAAAACTTGCAAAATTTTGTATTGACAAATGAGGTGGCATGGCCTATAATAGCCACAAATAAAAAACCTGTGATCGAGAAGAGTAACCGGTCAGTTTTCGTTGATAGCGAGCCGCGGAGGGTGCAAGCGCGGTAACGGGAGGAGCGGCGAATGGACTCGTGAGGGCGGCCGAACACGCAGAGCATGCGCCAGTAGCAGCCGACGGGAAACCGGCCCCGTTATCCATCCCGGCTTACATCATGTGTGTAGGAACAGAGCGGATGCTGCAAAGCATCAATGACGGGTGGTACCGCAGAGCTGATTTTCAGTCCTGTCCCAAGAGTTTTTCTTGGGATGGGATTTTTTATTTTACCGGGAAAGGAGCGAGCGCGATGAAAGAGAGAATACTGCCGGGACGGCGATGGTGCCCGCCCCTGGAAAAACGAAATCAATAAAATCACTACTGACCATGAAAAGGAGATAACCCCATGAAAACCAACCTGAAAAAAGTTTTTGCCCTTATTTTTGCCGCGATGTTTGTACTGTGCTTTGCCGCCTGCGGCGAGAAAAAAGCCCCGGTCATCGGCATCAGCCAGTACGGCGAGCACGAAAGCCTGGATAATTGCCGGGAGGGCTTTCTGCAGGGGCTGAAGGACGCCGGCCTGGTGGAAGGCACCGACTATACCATCGACTACCAGAACGCCGGTTTTGATGATAACATCACCAAGCAGATCGCCGAGAGCTTTAGCGCCAACAATGTGGCCCTGATGTGCGGTATTGCCACCAACAGCGCCACCGCCTGCTACGCCGCCGCTGAGAATAAAGACATCCCGGTCATTTTTACCGCCATTACCGACCCGGTACAGGCCAAGCTGGATACCGGCAATGTGACCGGCACCAGCGATAAATTGGCCGTGGAGGGCCAGCTGGAGCTCATCCGCGCGCTGCAGCCTGAGGCCAAGACCATCGGTATTCTGTATACCACCAGCGAGCCGAACTCCGTTTCCGCCATTGCCGAGTACGAGGAAAAGGCCCCGGCCTACGGCTTTACCATCGAGGCGGTGGGCGTGACCGCGCAATCCGAGGTGGTGCAGGCCTGCGATACCCTGCTGGCCCGCGGTGTGGACTGCATGAGCAACCTGACCGATAACAATGTGGTGGGCGTGCTGCCGGCCATTCTGGAAAAGACCAACGCCAAGAGCATCCCCGTTTACGGCAGCGAGATAGAGCAGGTGAAGAAGGGCTGTGTGGCCTCCATCGGCATTGATTACTATGAGCTGGGCCGCCAGACCGGCCAAATGGCCGCCAAGGTGCTGAAGGGCGAGGCCACCTGTGAGGAGATGCCCTATGAGACCATCAGCGAGTACGGACTGTATGTGAACTACACTGCCCTGACCGAGATGGGCCTGACCCTGCCGGAGGAGCTGGCCGGCCGTGCCATTGACGCCAACGCCTGATGTTTGCTTTGAATTTTTGATTTGACCGCAAGGAGTACACCATGCTGAATGTGATACTGGAGACCTGCGCCGGGACCCTGACCCAGGGCCTCATCTACGCCATTTTATCCTATGGCATCTTCATCACCTATAAAATTTTGGATTTCCCGGATTTGACGGTGGACGGCAGCTTTCCGCTGGGGGCTGCCGTGACCGCCGTGCTGCTGACCCACGGGGTGAACGCCTGGCTGACGCTGCCCATTGCCCTTGTGATCGGGGCGCTGGCGGGGCTTTGTACGGGGCTGATCCATGTCCGGGCCAAGGTGAGGGACCTGCTGGCCGGTATCATCACCATGACGGCGCTGTATTCCATCAATTTGCAGATCGCCGGCTCCAACCTGATGGTGGAGCGGGCCATTGATACCATTTACACCTCCGCCCCGGTGATGGCGCTGCTGGGCAGCGTTCCGCTTTTGTACCGCAAGCTCATTGTTTCGCTGGTGCTGGTGGTGCTCATCGGGCTGGTGCTGGAGTGGTATTTTTCCACCAAGAACGGCCTGCTGCTGCGGGCGGTGGGCGATAACGACACCCTGGTGACCACCCTGGCCGTGGATAAGGGCCGCATGAAAATTCTCGGTCTGGTGATCGCGAACGCTTTGGTGGCGCTTTCCGGGTGCATTGTCTGCCAGGAGGGACGCTCCTTCAGCGCGACGATGGGCACCGGACAAATGGTATTCGGTTTGGCGGCGGTCATCATCGGTACCACGCTGTTCCGCCGCATGAGCTTTGTGAAGGGGACGGCCGCCGTGGTTATCGGCAGCATCCTGTATAAGGCCTGCATCCAAATCGCGATCCTGCTGGGGCTGCCCGGCAATATGCTGAAATTTATCACCGCGGCGCTGTTCCTGGTCATTCTTATCACCGGGAACCTGAGCGGCCGGAAAGGAGGCGCCGACCGTGCTGGAGCTTAAAAATATCACCAAAATATATAACCCCGGCGAGATCACTGAGGCCTGCCTGTTCCGGGACTTTAACCTTTCGGTGGAAGCGGGCGAGTTTGTTTCCATCGTGGGCAGCAACGGCAGCGGCAAGACCTCCCTGCTGAATATCATCTGCGGCAGCATTCCAATCCAGGGCGGCGATGTCATCATTGACGGCGAAAGTATGCTGCACAAGAAGGAATTTGTGCGGTACCGCCGCTTTGGCCGGGTGTACCAGAACCCCGCCCTGGGTACCAGTCCCAACCTGACCATGTTCGAGAATCTCTCGCTGGCGGATAACAAAGGCAAGGCCTATGACCTGAGCCGGGGCGCGAACCACGCCCGGCGGGAAAGCTACCGGGAGCAGCTGGCTTCCCTGGGGCTGGGGCTGGAGGACAAGATGGATATTAAGATGGGGGCGCTTTCCGGCGGGCAGCGGCAGGCAGTGGCCCTGCTGATGGCCACCATGACGCCCATTGATTTTCTCATCCTGGATGAGCACACCGCTGCCCTTGACCCCAAGACCGCCGATACCATTATGGCGCTGACCGACCGTGTGGTGCGGGAAAAGGGTCTGACGGCCATAATGGTGACCCACAACCTGCGCTATGCCGTGGAGTACGGCAGCCGCCTGCTGATGATGGATAAGGGCCACCTGGTGCTGGATGCCGCCGGGGAGGAAAAGAAGCACATGAGTGTGGACGATATTCTGGACCTGTTTACCAAGATCAGTATCGAGTGCGGCAACTGACTTCTGCGGCAAAAATAGGCGCGGAGAGGTCTTGCCCTGCTTTGCGAAAGAAATGAGAAAAAGTTCGGAGAAATCCGGACTTTTTTGCTTTCGCGGGGGGCGGGGGAGATTGTCTTGCGGCCAAAAATCTGCTATACTGATTCTATATTTACATATTGTTCAAGCAATCTTTATCATACTGCGGTATGATAAAGGGGAAAAGTACAGCGGGGAGGCGGCGGGATGTTCGGATATGTAAAGACCTGCACGCCGCAGCTGCGCCTGTGCGAATGGGAAGCCTACCGGGGCATCTACTGCGGGCTGTGCCGTACCCTGGGGCGGCGCTTTGGGCCGCTGGCCCGGCTGACGCTGAGCTATGACTTTACCTTTTACGCCACGCTGGAGATGGCCCTGCGGGAGGAAGTGCCCGAATTCCGCCGGAGAAGCTGCGGGGTGAACCCGCTACGGCGCTGCCGGCACTGCGAGGAAAACGAGGCGCTGAACCGAGCGGCGGATATGGCCATTCTGAGCCTGTGGTATAAGGCGGCGGATACCATTGCCGATGGGGGATTCCTTGGCCGGTGCGGCGGCCGGCTGCTGCGGGCCATGCTGCGGCGGCAGTACCGCCGGGTGGCGGAAAAAACCCCCACAGTGGATGCGGTATTTGCCGGGGAGATGGACCGCCAGCGAGCGCTGGAGGCCGCCGGGGATACCAACCTGGACGAGCTGTGCGAGCCGACCGCCAAAATGACGGCGGCGATGCTGAGCCTGCTGAGTGAGGAGCCGGGCGAGCGCCGGGTGCTGGAGCGGCTGGGGTATCTGCTGGGGCGGTATATTTACATGGCGGATGCGCTGGACGACTGGGAAAAAGATAAAAAGCACGGGGATTTTAACCCCTTTTTACAGTGTGAGGATGAACCGGAGGCGCTGAAGCGCCACGCCAAAGCCAGCCTGCTGTTGACCATCGGGGAGATGGGGGCCGCGCTGGACCTGTTGGAGCTGCGGCACTTTGGACCCATACTGGAGAATATCATCCGGCTGGGACTGCCCCAGACGGTGGAAGAACTGCAACTGCCCCCAAAGCAAAGGAGGAAACGAGAAAAATGACAGATCCCTACAAGGTGCTGGGAGTAAGTCCGAACGCGACCGACGATGAGGTGAAGGACGCCTACCGCCGGCTGGCCCGGAAATATCACCCGGATAACTATGTGAATAACCCGCTTTCCGACCTTGCGACCGAGAAGATGAAGGAGATCAACGAGGCGTACGATGAGATCCAGCGGCAGCGCAAAAGCGGCGGCAGCGGCTACGGACAGCAAAGCTACGGCGGGGGATATCAGCAGAGCTATGGCGGCTACCAGCGGAATTACGGCGGGTACCAGCAGAACTACGGTGGTTCCTCTCAGTTCGCGGATATTCGCAGGCTCATCAACCTGAACCGGCTGGGCGATGCCGAGGAGCTGCTGGATGGGATTTCCGCCAGCGCCCGCACCGCCGAATGGAACTACCTGAAGGGAATAGTAAACTACCGCAAGGGCTGGCTGGATAACGCCGTGACCTACCTGAACACCGCGTGCGCCATGGAGCCCAGCAACATGGAGTACCGCCAGGCGTTGAACCAGCTGACCCAACAGCAGCGGGGCTATGCCCAGGCGGGCGGCACCAGTATGTGTGAGGTGTGCGCTTCGCTGTACTGCGCCAATGCCTGCTGCCAATGCATGGGAGGTGGCTGCTGATGCAGAAAAAGAGTGGACAGGTGGCGCTGGGCGGTATTGCTACCGGCATGTGCATCGCGTTGATGTTTGCCACGGGGATGATCCCATTTTCCTACTACGCACTGCCGGCGCTGGCCGGACTGGTGCTGATTGCCGTACGGGAGGAAAACGGGCTTTCCACGGCGCTGATCGTCTTTGCGGCGGTTTCGCTTTTATCTGTTTTTGTAGTGCCCATCAAGGAAGCGGCGCTGCTGTTTATCGCGTTTTTTGGGTACTATCCCATTTTGCAGGAGACCTTTGCCAAGATCCGCCCCAAGGCGCTGAGCTGGGTGGTGCGGCTGGTGATCTTTAACGCGGCGGTGGTGGCGGCCTACTGGGTCATCGTCAATGTATTTGGCATCACCGAGATTTTGGAGGAATTCGGGGATTTTGGCAAGTACTCGGTGCTGGTGCTGCTGGCCTTTGCCAATGTGTTTTTTGTCATTTACGATGGCGCGGTGAAGAACATCACCCTGGCCTACCGCAACTGGTTCAGGCCGAAAATTCTGAAAAAAGTGCGCTGAAAAGGCGAAAACCGGCGGTTCTTCGGCAGAGGAGCCGCCGATGGTTTAGCTGGCAGGGCGCGGGTACCTGCCAAGAGCGCCAGCCCGCAGGGCCGCCCGGCCGCAGGCCGGGCGAGGGGGCGGCGGAGCCGCCCTCTACCCCGTCCCAGAGGGACGGGGTGCCCTGCGGGCTGTATGCCTGCGGCTTGCAGAGAACGGCCGAGTGCCGTAGCCTGCAGAATAAGTGAGTGGAGAGCAAAAAATGAGTTACCGACTGTTTCTATTTGATTTGGACGGCACGCTGGTGGATACCTCACCGGGCATTCTGGAGGCGCTGCGCAGGATGGAGCAGGAGGTGGGGGCGGAGCCCCTGCCGCAGAAAACGCTGGAGAAGTTCATTGGGCCGCCGCTGGAGTGGTCGATGGAGACCTATTACGGGCTGGAGCCCCGGACGGCCAAGGCTTGGGCGGAGATCTACCGGCGCATCTATACCGAGGAAAACTGTATCGCGAAGTCGCGGCTGTACCCTTACATCCGGGAGTCACTGGCACTGATCAGGGAAAAGGGCGGCAAATGCGCGGTGACCTCCCTGAAGATGGACCGCATGGTGGCGGCTACGCTGGAGGTCTATGACCTGGCGCCGGAATTTGACGCGCTGGTGGGCCGCAGCGAGGTCTGTCCCACCAAGGCGGATACCATCCGGGAGGCGATGCGGCTGCTGGACTGGCCGGGAACCGCAGATGTGGTGCTCTTCGGCGACAGCCGCTATGACGGCGAGGGCGCCAGGGAAGCCGGGGTGGCCTTTGTACCGCTGACCTATGGGTTTGGCTTTGCTGAGGAGGGCAGCATGGAGGGTCTGGATTGTGCCGCCGTGGCCCGGGAACCGGAGGATGTGTACCGCTTTATCCGCGCACAGTTTGAAGGGAAATGATACACGGCATCTTGCGGGGAGATACCGCAATATGATATAATAAAACTGCCAAAGGCGAAGGGAGCCGAAGGCGAGAGAAAGGAGCGCTGCCGATGAATGGGATTCAAGTTTTTCTGGCGGCCTATGCCCAGCCGCTCATCTGGCTGGCTGTGGCGCTGGTCATGCTCATCTTAGAAGCCGCCACGGTACAGATGGTGAGCATCTGGTTCTGCCTGGGGGCGGTGGCCGCGGCCATCGCGGCGATCCTGGGTGGTTCCATCCCGGTGCAGATTGTTGTATTTGTGGTGATCTCCGGGGTAACGCTGGCCTTTACCCGCAAGTTTGTAAAAAAGGTGCTGCGGGTGAAAAAGACCCCTACCAATGCCGATAGCGTCATCGGCGCCATCGGGCAGGTGGTAGAACCCATCGACGATGAGGCTGGGACCGGACGCATCAAGGTGGAGGGCATGGACTGGAGCGCCCGCACCACCGATGGCAGTAAGCTGCCGGAGGGCGTAAAGGTAAAGGTAAAAGCAATCGCAGGTGTTAAACTGATGGTTTCCCCCATCAGAGAAAAGGAGGACTAATATTATGTGGCTGATTATTGTTCTGGTTGTGCTGGTGATCCTTTTGCTGGTGACCAATATCCGGGTGGTTCCGCAGGCGACCGAGTTCGTCATTGAACGGCTGGGCACCTACTACACCACCTGGGAGACTGGCCTGCACTTTAAGGTGCCGTTGGTGGACCGTGTGGCGAAGCGCATCTCGCTGAAGGAGCAGGTGATGGACTTTGCGCCGCAGCCGGTGATCACCAAGGATAACGTCACCATGCAGATCGATACCATCGTATTCTACCAGGTGACCGATGCCAAGCTGTATACCTACGGCGTGGAGCGGCCTATTCTCGCTATCGAGAGCCTGACCGCCACCACCCTGCGTAATATCATCGGCGATATGGAGCTGGACCACACCCTGACCTCCCGCGATGTCATCAACAGCCGCATTACCGCCGCGCTGGACCAGGCCACCGATAAGTGGGGCATCAAGGTAAACCGCGTGGAGCTCAAGAACATCGTGCCGCCGCGTGATATCCAGGACGCCATGGAGAAGCAGATGCGTGCCGAGCGTGAGCGCCGTGAGGCGATCCTGCGCGCCGAGGGTGAAAAGCGCAGCCAGATCCTGATTGCCGAGGGTAAGAAGGAGAGCCAGATTCTAAACGCTGAGGCCGAAAAGCAGGCTGCCATCCTGCTGGCGGAAGCCGAGAAGGAAAAGAAGATCCGTGAGGGCCAGGGCGAAGCCGAGTCCATCATGCTGGTGCAGAAGGCGCAGGCCGATGCCATTCGCCTACTGAACGAGGCCTGCCCCAGCCGGGAAGTGCTGACGCTGAAGGCCTACGAGAGCTTTATGAAGGCGGCCGACGGCCAGGCGACCAAGATCATCATTCCCAGCGAGATCCAGGGCATGGCGGGTCTGGCGGCCTCCGTCAAGGAGCTTGTCAAGGAATAAGCCGAAATTTTAGTAAAAGCGCTGTCCCCCATGGGATGGCGCTTTTTTTCGGCTTGTGCTATAATGGGGGTGGAGATCCCCTGCCCGGGGTAGAGGTGGGGGAGGGGGGAGCCGGTGGCCGGCACCAAAACGGAGGAGGACGCGAAAATGGCAAAGCTGTATTTCAAATACGGGGCAATGGGCAGCTCCAAATCCGCCCAGGCGCTCATTACCAAGTTCAACTACGAGGAGCTGGGCATGACCGTCTGGCTCATCAAGCCCTCGGTGGATACCCGTGACGGCGCCGATATCATCAAATCCCGCATCGGCTTGGCAAAAAAGGCGGATATCATCCTGCCGGAGGATAATATCATCGAAAAATTCGACCAGCACCCCGGCATGGATGTCATCATTGCCGATGAGTGCCAGTTCTTCACGCCGGAGCAGATCGACCAGCTGCGCACGCTGGTGGATGAGCGGGATATGCCGGTCATCTGCTTCGGGCTGCGCACCGACTTTTTGACCCACCTGTTCCCGGGCAGCCGCCGCCTTTTTGAGGTCGCAGACTCCCTGACCGAGATAAAGACCGTATGCGCCTGCGGGCACAAGGCAACCGTCAATGCCCGTATTGCGGGCGGGCGCATCGTCACCGAGGGCGAGCAGGTCTTTTTGGGCGGCAACGAAAGCTATGTGGCCATGTGCTACAAGTGCTGGCAGGAGAAGATCAAAAAGCAGCGGGAGGAAGACAATAACCGATGATTTGAGACCGGCGGCAGCCGGCATTTTGGGGGAGAAATAGTTATGGCAAAGGACAAAACCGAAAAAACCAATGTGATGCGCCTGCTGGAGCAGAAAAAGCTGCCCTACACCCCGCACGATTACCTTGCCACCGGGGCGGTAAGCGGGGTAGAGGTGGCCGCCGCCCTCGGGGAGCCGCCGGAGCGGGTCTTTAAGACGCTGGTGACGACCGGGGCTTCCGGCGGGCATTTTGTATTTGTGATACCGGTGGCGGAGGAGCTGGACCTGAAAAAAGCCGCCAAAGCGGTGGGGGAGAAAAGCATCGTCATGCTGCCGCAAAAGGAGCTGCTGCCCCTCACCGGGTATATCCACGGCGGGTGCAGTCCCATCGGCATGAAAAAAACATTCCCCACCGTGCTGCATGAGAGCGCCGCAGACTGCGAGAGCATCTATGTCAGTGCGGGGAAGATCGGCTATCAGGTGCAGCTTTCCCCCGGCGACCTGCAAAAGATGCTGCCGATGAAGCTCTGCGATGTGATAAAATAAGCGCAAAAACGCCCGCCGTATGGCGGGCGCGCTTTGTTTTAGTTGGCGGGGGTGAATTCGCAGGAGAGATACCGCAGCTGCAAACCCAGCAGCGGACTTTCCCATTCCTCCCACTCCAGCGTGCGGGTGCCCATCAGGTAATCGGTTGGCAGAATGTTGCCATGCATTAACCGATTGCAGCAGTCCTCGTAGGCTTCAGCCGGATCGCCGCCCTGCCCATAGCCGTTGCCGTAGACGGAGAAAATCCCCTTGTAGTGGTTTTCCCCCAGCTGCTCCAGGTGGGTCAGCACCATAAAGTTGGGAATGATCATGCCCCAGCCGGTAGATTCCACATTTCCATCCTGCGTCAGGGTGGTATTACGGGTTTCATACTGGGTGATGGGCTCACCCAGGTATTCCATGGCGGCCCGGTCATATTCCGCCTTGGGGTAGGAGTAGGTCACTTCTTTTCCGGCGGCCAATTCCTCGGCGGCCAGCTTTACCAGTACATAGGCGGCACGGCTATCGGCGGCTTCCTTTTGGTTGGCGGCGGGATACAGCAAAAAGATATCGGCGTTATTATAGGGGTTCTGGAAATACTCAAAGTACTTCTGCACATCGGGGTCGATGGGGGTATTCGGATCGGTGACGGGATCGGGATCGGTCACGGGATCGGTCACGGGATCGGGGTCGGGATCGGGGGTGGGGGCGGGCTTTTCGCCGCAGGCGGTCAGCAGCAGGGCAAGGCACAGGGTCAGCGCCAGGATCCAGGTCAGCTTTTTCATGTGGTTTCCTCCCGTTGGTGTCATTGGTGTTAGGCTTACACTATGTATAACGAACGAGTGCCGCAAAATGCAACATGCTTTTGCAAAAAGCTGCGGCAAGGAAGATATTTCCTCGATTTCATTATACATAAGGGGGGGTGAAAGTCAAGCATGTCCCCATAAGCGGGGCAGAACGCAAAAACACCCCGCCGCAGGGGCAGGGTGTTCGTGTGCTTTTAACCGCAGGCAGCCTTAGTCGGTGACATAGGGCAGCAGGGCCAGATGACGGGCACGCTTGATCGCGGTGGTCAGCTGGCGCTGATGGCGGGCGCAGGTACCGGTCACGCGGCGGGGAACGATCTTTCCACGCTCGGACAGGTAGCGGCGCAGACGCTGGGTGTCTTTATAATCGATCATCTCGATCTTATCGGCACAGAAAGCACAAACCTTTCTGCGGGGACGACGGTCACGGTTCATGGGTCTCTCGGGTCTTTCGGTACGCTCCATAGCCATGGTTCAAACCTCCTTATTAGAATGATGAAACAGTTTTCGTTGGGATCAGAAGGGCAGGTCGTTATCGCTTTCCACTTCCTCAAAGTCGCTGGCAGCGCCGCTGGTATAGGCGGGCTGCGCGGGGGCGGGGGCGGCGTAGCTGTTATCGCCATAGCTGTTATTGCTATAGCTGCCGCCATTGCCGGAGCCGGCATTGCTGGAGCGTGCGCCGGTAAAGAATACATTATCGGTCACGATCTCGGTGGCGGTGCGCTTGTTGCCGTTTTTGTCCTCGTAGTTGCGGGTCTGGATAGAACCCTCCACCCCGATGACATCGCCCTTGTGGAAGTAGCGGCAGACGAATTCTGCCTGCTGACGCCAGGAAGTGATGTTGATAAAGTCAGTCTTGCGCTCGCTGTCCCGGCCGGAAAAACGGCGGTCCACAGCGATGCTGAAGCTGCATACAGAGATCCCGCTTTGGGTCTGCTTCAGCTCCGGGTCTGCGGTCAGGCGACCGATGAGAATGGCTTTGTTAAACATTACATCATCTCCTTAGTTCTCTTTTGCAATGATGAGAGAACGGATCACGCCTTCAGTGATCTTGTAGATACGATCCAGCTCGGCAGGGAACTCGTGGGGAGCAGTGAAGTTGACGAGAACATAGTAGCCTTCCTGCTCGTAGTCGATCTCGTAAGCCAGTCTGCGCTTGCCCCACTCATCGATGGAATCGATGGTGCCGTTGGCAGCAATCAGATCGGTAAACTTCTTCACCAGCTCGGCGGTGGCTTCCTCGGTCAGCTTGTTGCTCAGTACGAATACTGTCTCATAGCTCTTGGTCAGGTTTGCCATACTTTACACCTCCTTATGGACTTTCGCCCCCTGCACCGGGCAGGGGGAAGGAGTCATGCCATGAAAATTTAGCACAACATAGGAATTATACCAATAAAAAAACCGCAAGTCAACACCCCGGACCTGCGGTTTTTGCTTTATTTTCGCACTTTTTTATATCATTTTATATCATAAAAAGGGAAGTGACCACAGAGGAGACCGAAAGCAGCCCGATGACGATGAGGAATACCAGCAGCCAACTGGTGCCGCCCATGCGGGAAAGGTTCTGGTAGTACTGCTGGGTACCAGCCGCTGCGTGGCCGCGGTAGCGCTGGATGCGGACCTGCTGGGTGATCTTCTTGAGGTAGAAATAATTGAAGAACAGGGAGCAAAGCACACTGAGCACCAGCCCGCCGTACTGCACAATGGCGGAGGTGGAAACCAGCGCCTGGTAGTAGGGGGAAAGGGTATTGATGTGCATAAACTCGCTGAGGGTGGTGGCCCCCGCGGCCATCAGCTCCTGGAAGTAGGGGATATAATTGATGGCAAAGGGGATATAGCAGGCGGCCTTTATGGCCAGCAGAATGCCGCCCAGGGCATACATCTTGCGGTAGAAGCAGTACAGCCCGGTGAACAGGAACGCCCCCAGGTTAAAGCTCACAGCGGTCTTGCGCTGCAGCATCGCCCGGAATTTGTATAGGAAGTTCAGGGCATTGGGCCCCACATAGGCGGCCACCTCCCGGGCGGTCAGCTCATCGCCCAGCTTTTCATTGGGATTTACATTGTACTGGTCGCGCACATATTCCGCAAAGGTCCCGCCGTCCTCGGTCTCGCGGTCCCCAGCCGGGATGCGTTCGCCGGTCTCCTTCAGCGGGTAGCCGCACAGGTCGCAGCGCTCCTGTCCGGCAGGGTTCACGGTGCCGCAGCGGCTGCACATCACATAGCCTTCGCCGTCCGTCTTGTTCTGGGGGGCATGCGGCTGCTCCTCCAGCGGAACAGAAGGCCCCGGAGCGGCCTTGGGCGGCTGCCACACATAGCCCTCGGCATGGCGGGCCTCATTAACACAGTGGCCCAGTTCTTTATAGCAGGCGCGGTGGTAGGGCGTGCCGCACTCCGGGCAGACGACCACATCGTCTTCCGCGGTAAACTTTTTGCCGCAGGCCGCGCAGGGGATACCGGTGTATTTCACAAAAATTGTCCTCCTTATCGGAACTCTACCGAATATTATAGTATACCCCCGGAGGCAATTCAATGGACTTTCGGTGAACAAATCGAATTTTTAATGCTTTTTTTGGCAAATTTCCGGGAATCATTTTACAAGAGCCCATAATTATGATAAAATAAATCGGATAATGAATAAGTGCAACATAAAATACGGGGAGTAAATAAGATGTAGATATAATACGATTTGTAATAACATAAGACTATATACAGGAAAGGTTAAAAGAATATGCTGCAATTTGAAGAACTGCGCCTGAAGCTCCAGGGCATGGAGCCGGAGCTCCGGGAATTAAAACAATCTCTCAACATTGATAAGCTAGGCATCGAGATCGCTGAGCTGGAGCGCAAGGCCGCGGAGCCCAGCTTTTGGGATGACATGGAAAACAGCCAGAAGGTGCTCCAGCGCACCTCCCAGCTTAAAGCCAGCGTGGAAACCTACAATAAGCTGCAGGCCCTGTACGAGGATACCCTCACCCTTATCGAGCTGGCGGAGGAGGCCGGGGACGAAAGCGTGTACGAGGAAGCCGCCGCCGATACCGAGCAGCTGCAGACCCGCATGGCGGAGGTGCGTCTGACCACCCTGCTCACCGGGGAATATGACAGCAAAAATGCCATCCTCACTTTCCACGCGGGGGCCGGCGGCACCGAGGCACAGGATTGGGCGCAGATGCTGTACCGCATGTACACCCGCTGGGCGGAGCGCCACGGCTACGCCTATAAAATACTGGACTACCTCGACGGCGACGAAGCGGGCATCAAAAGCGCCTCCATCCTCATCGAGGGAATGAACGCCTACGGCTTCCTCAAATCCGAAAACGGCGTGCACCGCCTGGTGCGTGTTTCTCCCTTCGATGCCAGCGGCCGCCGTCAGACCTCCTTTGCCTCGCTGGAGGTCATGCCGGAGATCGACAAGGATGTCAATATCGAGATCCGCGAGGAGGACATCCAGATGGATGTGTACCGGGCCAGCGGCGCGGGCGGGCAGAAGGTCAATAAGACCTCCAGCGCCGTGCGTCTGACCCACCTGCCTACCGGCATCGTGGTGGCCTGCCAGGTGGAGCGCAGCCAGCACCAGAACCGTGAGGTCGCCATGAATATGCTGCGCAGTAAGCTGGTGGAGATCAAGGAGCGCGAACACCTGGATAAGATCGAGGACATTAAGGGCGTGCAGAAGGAGATCGCATGGGGCAGCCAGATCCGCTCCTATGTGTTCATGCCCTACACCATGGTCAAGGATCACCGCACCAACTACGAAACCGGCAACATCACCGCCGTTATGGATGGCGACCTTGATGGCTTCATCAACGAGTACCTCAAGAAAAAGAGCCAGGGCACCCTGGAAAAATAATTCCCGCCGATGCCATATCGGGGGAAAGCACAGTTAAGGGAGGGCAAAGACCAATGAAGAAATGCGCCAAAGTTTTTTCCGTTATCCTTGCCGTTATGATGCTGGCATCCCTTGCCGCCTGCGGCGCCGAAAAGGTGAAGATCACCCCCACTGCCGCCCGGTCCATCGAGACCGAGGTGTACGAAACAGCGGATTTCAGCATCACTATCCCCAAGGGCTGGGTGGTCACCATCGGCGGCGAGAATATCTACCACAGCATCCGTGTTTACGATCCGGAAGAGCCCATGAATCAGATGTTCAGCCTGCTGAAAGCCGATGTGCTGCTGCACAGCCAGGCGGGCAAAAAGGCGTGGCAGTATATGGCCAGCGTCGGCAGCGCCGGCGCTTCGCTTTTTGCGCAGGCCGCCGTGCTGGGAACTCCCTCCACCGAGGGCTTTTATCAGATCTTTCCCGATTATACCGCCTTTGTGATGCAGGTGGAGTCCAGCTATGCGGGCTACACTTTCCCCACCTTCAATGACTTTACCGTGACCGAGCATTTCCCCTTTACCAGCGGCCTTTCGATCCATGCCCTGGGGGAGGAGCTGCTGCGTGGCACCTTTACCGATGGCGAAAAATCCGGCGAGGGTCTCTTTGCGGCCACCGTGGTGGATTTCGGCAGTATAACCCTCCCCGATGGCACCATGGGTGTCTATCAGCCGCGGAAGGTGGATGGTGGCTACTACATGGCCTATAATATCATGGCCGTCACAGCGGTAAAGGATACCTTCATCGAGTGGGAGAGCATCCTTACCGAGTGCATGAAAACGCTGCAATATTCGGAGAGCTTTGTCAGCGCCGCCAACCAGGCTAGCAATGAGGGGGTCGCCCTCTCCCAGCAGATCAGCCAGAGCTTTAATGAAACCATGGATGGCATGATGTCCTCCTGGGAAAGCCGCAATAAGAGCCAGGATATCCTCAGCCAGAAGCAGAGCGACGCCACCCTGGGCTACGAGCGGTTCTACGATACCGAGACCGGCGAGATCTACCGCGCCGCCATTGGCTTTGGCGATAGCTACGATGGAAAGCGCTATCAGCCCGTTACCGATGACAACATGTATACCGAAGCCATCAGCGGCTACATCGAGCGCC
>OLRV01000219.1_pt1 | contig 57241 bp, 38 predicted proteins | sample 1672421 | NCBI WGS metagenome assembly OLRV01 (sample SAMEA3136684, study PRJEB25190) | human gut metagenome | biome: human gut; feature: human-associated habitat; material: faeces | place: Austria | collected 2013
TGGAATCACGGTTTCCATGCAGCGGATTCACGGTTTCTTTAGAGGAGAATATTCATACTACAGACACGAGCAGGTGACAATATGTTGTATAGTCTGTGAAAAGCACAATATTCCGATAGTTGGAACATTATAATGATCTTGACCGACCTATGAATATGATCTATAATAAAACAATAATATTATAATGAAAGGTGTTTTAGAGTCATGAAGAAGATAATAGGTATCGTTGATGCCGATTTATTGGATAACGGCACTAGGCACCCCAATCTTGTTTGCCTGAAACTAGCTGGATGGTATCGCGCTCAGGGAGACACGGTTTTACTAATTGACAGCTGGGAAGACTTATTATATCACGCAAAAGAATATGATCATATTTTTATTGCTAAGGTATTCGACTTCACTAGAATTCCAGAAGGTGTTCTTGATCTTCACAATGTCAGCTATGGTGGAACAGGCTTCCCTGATAGTTTTATTGCCTTCCCTCCAGGCGGCAGTAATCTGCCCGCAGAAACCATTGAGAGGCGGGGTGTTATCAGAACTTTACCCAATGTGATTGAGCATCATATGCCAGATTATCACTTATATGATCGGTATGTAGAAAAAGAAATCACACGCGGAATCAAGCCAATTAAATACAAGGATTATCTTGATTTCAGCATTGGTTTTGCCACGAGAGGTTGTTTCCGTCATTGTAAATTCTGTGTGAATGAAAATAGCTGCGGCGTTCGTTTTCATTCTCATATATCAGAATGGCTTGATCCTACGCGCAAGATGATTTATCTTTGGGATGATAATATCTTAGCATATACCCATGATCCAAATCATCCGGACGGTAACTGGCGGCAGGTCTTCGAAGAACTTGCTGAAACTGGCAAGCGTTTCCAATTTCGTCAGGGCATGGACATCCGTTTGATGACTGACGAAAAAGCAAAAGTGCTCAACGAAGCTCATTACTACGGTGATTATATCTTTGCTTTTGATCATCCAGAGGAGCGTCCCTCTATTGAAAAAGGATTAGATTGCTGGCGACGTCATAACGATAAGATACCAAAGTTGTACGTCTTAGTAGGATGGGATTCACAGGATCAAAATGATATCGAAAGCGCCTTCATGCGAATTACGGTCTTGATGAAACACCGTGCACTCCCCTACATCATGCGTCATGAGCTTTACAAGAACAGTAAGTATCGTGGTACCTACATTAATCTAGCACGTTGGTGCAACCAGCCTTCCTTCTTCAAGAAAAAAAGCTATCGTGAATATTGTCTAGCCAATGGCGAACACAGTTCTACAGTTCGCTACATGCGCGAATTTGAGCATGACTGGCCAGAAATTGCAAAAAAGTATTACGATATACGTTGGGATCAATTTAATCCTTAAGATTTGATATCAAGTAAAAGAGCGGCCTAATGGCCGCTCTTTTATTTCATGGACATTTCTTTGCAAGCTGCACGAAAAGAAAGCTGTATTGATTCTGAATCAAAAGCAGATGACTCAAGTTCTTCTTTTAAGCGATGAAATCCTGTATTCGCATATTCGTTTGCAATTCGATACGCTTCAGAAAGGTCATCAATTTTATCCTCTTGAGCATTCTTTCGTAATTCATCTATATGTATTGCCTGAATAATCGCTAAAGCATCGGAATTATCAAGAATATATTCTGCACGGATAATTCCATGGGAATTTTTAAGTGGTGTCCTTTCTTTTTGACGATAACCAATTGCTACAGCTAATATAAACAGGTCTAATCTCCGTACTTTCGAAAAGAAGGCAACCTTATCAAGATCATCAAAAAATTGATTTATATCTTCTTCAACACATAATGGGATACGTCCACTATTTTTATCTGTAAAAGCATCATTACTCATCGTTAGTCCTCCAATAAACTCTCTTCTTCGTTCGATGACATCTGGATTCTTTTATTTGTAGCTGCTACTGGGTCGAATTCTTGAGCAATTTCGCTATCATATTCCGTTTTTGTAAAGAACAAAATCAATTGTTTTTTCTTACTTACCTCGACAAGGCAATGTGCAAAATTTCTACGATTATTGTCATCAACACGACCAACTGGTGTATCAATGACAAGCATGGAGTCATATCCAGACACCTTCAAGATTGCTAAAGTAAATGCTAATGCCAGTAATTCCTTTTCTGCTGCACTTAAGCTTCCGAGCATAGACCGCATTTTACCATTTGGATCTGTCTGTTTATGATAGACTGTTAATTGATAATTCTCATCGATTGAAATATTGCCAAACGTCTGCGTCTTATATGCTAGTTCGTCAAAGTATTTTTTTGTTTCAGCTGTTGTTTTGTCACGAATTTCACCGACAATTTCCCTCTCGACATCTCCTAATACATTTCTTGCTCTACGCATAAAATTAAGTTCACTGTACAAGGTGTTTTGCTGAATATTAGCCTTCTCGGCTGTTTCTAAATCCTTTTGATCTTTTTCAATACTTTTTCTTAACTCGTTTAATTGTGCAACATATTCTCCTTTCTTTTCGCTATCATGCTTGATACTATCTTCATGCAAACGACGTTCTTTTATCCATGCCTCAATATCTTCAACATTTGATACCTGATTTAAACGACTCTCTAATTCTGCTTTTTGGTCCTCTAGACTATTAATTTTTTTGTCGTAATCAATATCCTTTTGATTAAATTCTCTTTCTTTTTCTGAATATAAGTTAATATCATGACACATAGATTCTATTTGAGGTTGAATCTTAAGAAGTGTCTGTGTACCTACTGGAGCTAGTTCATATCGTCGCAGTAATTGTTGAATTATATTTTGAGCTTGTTTTGTTAAATGAGAGTGACATAACTGACACTCATCATCATCAAGACATCTTTCCAGCATTTCTTGAGAAAATCCTTTTACAGGAAGGTATTCACTTTTTTCATTAATATATCTATTTACTTCCTGTAATGTATCTTTTAAGGCAAGCTCAATATATGATTTACGGAAAAAAGCGTTCAATTCATCAGTGAATTTCTGTGCATCAACTTTTAAATCTTCAAGTAGATTTTCAGTACGTTTTTTCTCTGCATCTATATCACTAATATGTTCATTTCCAGCAATTGCTTGATCAAGTTCTCGTTTTCTTTTCTCCGCAAAAGATATGTTATTTAAAAGCTCACTTATTATTGTATCATACTGATTTTTCGATTCAATGTCTTTGTCTAATTTTTTCTTATAATAATCAATGTCTGGGTCTAATTTTGAAGCAGCTATCTCTTTATCTTTAATTAAATTATCTAAATGATTTTCTGCATCTTTTACGACATTAATCTGTGCCATTTTATTGATGGCATCTTTTACACTGCTATTCTTATTATCGTTAAAATAGTTCTGCAATGTTTCGCCATCAAAAAATGAGTATTGAGAAATTGCTTGAGGGAGAATATCCTGTATTATTTCATCTGCTTCCTTTTGCTGGTTATCACCTTCAATAATCTTGGTTTCTCCTTTTTTTTGATAAATAATTTTAAGAGATGGCTTCTGAGCAAATTCACTTGGTAAAACAACGTGCTGCATCCGTGTAATTGTATAAACTTCTACTGAAATATCGATGTGATCTTCACCTGCCTCTTCAGCTTCTTTTGCAGCCCTTAGATTAAAATCAGGTAATTTATCTTTTCTCTGATGTCCATCAAGATCTCTTTGATATAGACACCAACTTATTGCATTCATGATATTAGTTTTTCCTGAGCCATTATTAGCAATAAAAATATGAAGGTCACCTTTATCATTTTTCTTAAATTCGATTTTCATGTCTTTATATTGACGAAAATTCTTTAATTGAAGATAATTAATACGCATTACAATTTCCCCTTATATTCACGTGCATATTTTTCAATCTTTGGTAGGTAATTCTTTTTAAACTGTTTATGCTCAGCTTCTATTTGTAAAATTTCCAAGAGAAATTTTTTCATCATTTTATCTTCTGTTGTTTTTTTAGCTATCTTATCTGTAATATTTTTATTTATTGTCACGCTCATTATTTCATCTTCTTTCATCGATGCTGATAGACTTCACAAACTACTTGTGCCCTATTTATTGCTTCTTCTGATAAATCGCTTATTCGTGTCATCTCCTTTTCATAAACTCTCTTTTCGATTTTTTTCAAATCTTCATCTTGTATAATATCATGTCCTGGCTCAACAACCATATCATATAGTGTTGCAAAGCTCTTATGCCCATCTTGGCGTATAATCCTACCAATACGTTGCACATACTCTCGAGGGTTTGTACTACTCGCCATAATAATTCCGCAACGTGCAGATGGAATGTCAATTCCTTCGTCCATACATTTAATTGCTACAATAACTTGATATGATCCTGTTTCAAACTGTTTGATGATATATTCCCTCTCAGATAATCCACTATATTTATTAGATTTATGCTGTGACTCTTTTTCCGTGATACGATGCGCTAAGATGTTGTGCTCTCGTAAAATCATCATAACTTTATCAATTTGTTGTGGGGATACAAAAATTATTGTATCCTGAATACTTGGACCAAGTTTTCCTAAAATATCATGCAGTTTCTGGTATTTGTTTTCTGCATTTTTAAGAATTTCTGCTCGTCTCATCAAAAAGCGTGTTCGCAATTCATTTAGGTCAGAATCCTTATTATGCGATAAGCGAGATATTTTTTGTGATAACTCTCTATATTTTTCTAATTCGTCATATGTCAGGGAAATAAAGCACGGATAATAATAGTAATTAGCTAAAAAAGGAAGATTAGTTCTTGGGTTGACACTTTCTAATGCTTCACGTAGCCCAAAATTGAATGATTTATTTCCAAAATACTCTTCTAACAGATGACTGCCCTCATCATCAAACCATCGTTTTGGTGTAGCGCTCAATCCTAAGCGATATTTGTATTTAGGTTGCAATGCATTTCGTGTTTTATTAGCTCCCATTCCATGTACTTCATCACCAATGAAGAAGATAGTAAACCCTGGGCCATATGCCTGTAAAATATCAATAAAATCTTCGTTTGAAGCCGTATCATGAGTTGTAAAAATTACAAAATGATTGTATTGGCCTATATAAACACGTTGTAGACTTTTTCTCATATTGATACGCCAATCATGAATCGTTCCGTCGACCTCAATGTATTCATCGATATCTAACTGAAGCTTTTCCATGTCTTTTATCCATTGGCACGTCAATGTAATTTGCGGCGTTGCAACGACAATTATCAGTCCAGACTCTATATCACGGCATGCACATTCCATACAGCCGAAAGCTGTTCGTGTTTTACCTGTACCCGTAGCCATTTGCAACATTAGTTTATGACCATTTTCGATCCACTGATTAACAGCGCACTTTTGATAATAATAAAGTGAAAGCTGTTCTTTTTTACTATTTCCTTCTTTGATCAAAAATGTTTGTTTATTTTGCTTTAAATATTCCCTTGTGGATATATTATCCAATCTGAAATCATTCGATATTTCTAAAAAATGCTGTTTGACTGCATTAGGCAAATCCATAACGTACATTCCGGTATGTTTGTCATTTTCTAAATTCCATAGACGTTCGAAACGGTTACGATCTTCCATGAAATATTCCTTTTGCCCCTCCTTCCAACTTTTGAATGTTTTAAATTCCTCAATATTCTCAAGCCAACCAGTTGCACTTTCATTGTTTGAACCACTAAATGAAATACCATGAAAATTGGAATCATATAGGATACCGATTTTTTGATGTAGTATAGCATTCTTTAATGAACCGACTCTTCTGCTCTCTGTATCTGCATCATAAAGAACAGCAATTTTCATCTCGAGGTACCCCTGTTGTAACATATATCCTAGCGCAACAACGTGATCTCTTTTAAATGTATCTTCAACATCATCCATCTCACTGATCATTTTTTCTCCAATTAAACTATCAGCATGACGTACATATTTTTGAATTTCATTTATATCATCTTTACTAAGTTTCTGACAAGTCAAGAGACGCATTTTCCCTTTATTTCGGATTAATCCTGCTATTCCACGAGCTGCTATAGCTAAAGAAGTCGACGAGAAAAAGCCTGAGATACGGTCATAACGTTTAGCATGTTCCAAGACAGGAATATAGAAATCTACAAGTAAATCATCTTGAATTGTATCATAACTCGATTTTATAAGCATATCTGGATATGATAATTTTGAATACTCCATTTTTCTTCCCTCAAAAATTGATTCGTGTAATCCATACACGTGCTATTTCGTCACTATATTCATTTAAAATCTGAAATAATTTCTTCATATTTGACAATCGACGAATAACCGTACTTTTAGATAAAAAAACACCCATATATTCTCGTATTGAAAAAGGTGTATCATCCTTCATCACTTTAAAAATAGCTTGTTGAACAATTGGTACATGTAGTATCATTTTGGCAAACCATATCATTTTTAATGCTTTATCATTTTCTCTATGATAAGCATATCCATTTCTCGTAGCCTGAAATTGCGGCGGATTAAGTACAAACCCAAGCTGAGCACAGAGTTTATAATGATTCTCTCCATATTTACGATATGCCATATCTTTTGCCCTATCTTGTTTAAGATAGGAGCCGATTAATAAAAAATCAACTTTATCTAGCCCAGAGTCAATGATGATTGACAATACCTTGTCTACCTCATCGATATTACTAAATTGTGGAATATTTTTGGCACTGACATCAGATAATTCATCCTGATGCTTTTGCAAGAAGTATACAATCTCTGATACAGGAGTCTGTGCTATCGTCGACCGAATCTGATCTGGCTCCAGTCTGCCCGACGGAGTTGCATCGTCTAGGAATAGTCCCCGCAAGACATCTTCGTATGACATCATCTATCCCCTCCTCCTGCAATCAATGGACTACTTTGAAGTACTTCCTCTCCTATGAAGTAGCTACCAAGATTGACTCTGATTCAAATGATCTTACTCTCTTACTCTCGATCTTATTCTTTTACTTAGATCTTGATTCGATATTGATCTATAAAATCCTGCTTTTATACAAATTCATTATAAAATTACACTAATTGATCTCATTTCTCAATTATAAGGGTGCATCACAAAAGAGCCTTCGACACCATCACAGTATTTGTCGACGGCTCTTATATATCTAGATAAATGAAAACTCATCTGTCGATGCTACTGTTGCCAAGCGGGACAATCTGCGCTATACTACAGCTATCGATGCAAAAAAATAAGCAGAGTAGGTGTTTGCGCGTTAAGTGCCGGGTATACGGGGAGTTGATAGCCGGACGAAAGCCTTTGGGCTGCGGTGCAGGCATTGCATCCCGCTGCTGCAGGCACGGAAGACATTCCTTGTTGCAGCAACGCTGCGACCCATCTGTACGCAACAGTACGCGTATGATAATGGAAAGGAAGGTCTTTTTTCATGTCCAGATTCTCTGTCAAGCCACTCGTCTACGCCGGTGTCTCCGTGGCCCTGGCGGTACTCTTCTCCTACGTCTTTGCCATCCAGACGATCTTCGTGCGCATCACCTTCGGCTTCCTGCCAATCGCCATCTACGGTGCGATGTACGGCCCCATGAAGGCCGGCCTCGTCGCCGCGGCCGCCGACTTCATCGGCACGGCACTGCTCGGCACGAGCATCTTCTTCCCGGGCTTCCTCGTCTCCGGCTTCCTCACAGGCTACATCTACGGTTGGTTCTTCTACCGCAGGCACGTCACACTGTTGCGCGCCTGCATTCCCTTCTTCCTCGTCATGGTCTTCATCCACTTGGGACTCAACACGCTCTGGCTGACCATCTTCTACCACAAAGCCGCCTCGGCCATCTTCCTGAGCCGCCTCATCAAGAACCTCCTCTGCTATCCCATGGAAGTCGGCCTCTTCCTCATGGTCTACCGGCCCCTGCTGCGCTTCCTGCCCGAGCAGTTCCCGCAGGCGGCAGCCAAAAAGGCCGCCACCTCCACAGCAGCCTGATGAATACAGGCTGCAAGCTCTCCATTGCCCGGCTCGGAAAACGAAAGTAACCCCCTGGCTATGCCAGGGGGTTATTTATGCTGCAACGCTTTCAGTATCGGCCTCGTCAGACCTTCTGCGCGCAGACGTCATTCACGAGCAGGGCCGCCTGCAGAACGGCTGCTCTGTCTACGCTTTATTTTACCTCGATATTCAGCACGTTTTGGATAGCACCGGGCTTTTCCTGGAACAGCTCGAGCGTCAGGCCGTCGGGCAGCTGCACCCATTTTTCGGGCTTGCCCTCGATGTGATGGACACCCTTGACAGCAAGCATTTCCCTGAGGACTTCGGGCATATCCTCGACAACGATGCCGAGATGATGTCCCTGTCCCGCTTTATAGTCTTCTGGCGCGGCCACAAGCTGCACGCCACCCTTGAGCCAGACCATCTTGAGATGACCATCTTTTTCCTTGCGGCGCGTTTCTGTCATGCCGAGGATTTTCTCAAAAAAATTTTTGGACCATTCAATATCTCGCACCGTCACGGCGCTGTGTTCCAAATAAGACTGTCTTGCCATGTTTTCACCTTTTCCTTTACGCACCAATTGACCCTATCCAAAATTCTTGAGCAGCAGCAAACCACGCAGAAGCCTGCCACTGGGAATCTCTATGTTTATCTATTTTAAACCCTATTGCACGGATTGGCAATTTTCTTCATCAGGATACTTGCATGAACCAATCCAGCACGTCAATTTATCGAAAAAGTTGCTCCAGGCACCAGGTGAAGCCTTTGGCACAGCGTTGTTCGGGATGCTGGAAGTGGTTGCCGGGGTTCCAGGTGAGGGTGGTCTTGATGCCGGCTTCCTGCAGCAGGGCGTGCTGCTCCTCGATGCAGGTGCTGACGGTGCGCATGACGGGGTTGCGGGTCTTGTCTTCGCGGTCGCCGAGGCTCAGGTAGATGATGCCTGCCTTTGGCGCGTGGGTTTTGGCGTAGTCGAGCCAGCCGGGGAACCAGACGGACGGCGATGCGGCGGCGATGGCGTCGAACGAGGTGCTCTCATAGGCGCTCCAGAGTGAGAAGAGCGCGGCGAGGGAGTAGCCGCCGAGTATGACGGGGGCATTCTCTGCCAGAGCACAATGGCTCTTAAGCGCGGGCAGGATAGCCTCGATGGACTTCAGCATCTCCTCTGCCCCTGCGCCAAAGTCCTGCTTGCCGAAGACGGCGGGCGCCGTCCACGGGGAGAGCTCCTTGTTCCAGTCCTCGACGGCGAGGAAGGCTATGGCAAATGGTATGTTGATTGTCTCGCGGATCATGGCAGCTTCGTCCAAAAGACTCGTGCGCTCGGCGAGCTCTTTCACTTCGACGGGCTGCACGAGTAGGGCGCGCGGCTCTGGCTCTTGCAGGAGAAGGCATCCCTTCCCTGCTGCGTGGATCGTGGCGAGAAGGTCGTCGCACTGCCATTTCCTGCCGTTGATCACGATTAGCTGTTTCCCTTCTATCTCATTTATCTTGTTTATTTCGTTTATCTTGCTCATCGTATTATCTCCCTCATCACATTTCATGGCACAGGCATGGTACAGCAGGATTTTATCCGCTGGCAGAGAAGTATGTATTGGTTCTATAAAATCAAGCTCAGCAAGAAAGGATTCGTTATGGCTCTCTTTGCAATTGGTGACTTCCACCTCTCGTTCCAGACGCCCGAGAAATCGATGGACGTCTTTGGCGCGGTGTGGCGGCACCATGAAGAAAAAATCAAGCGGAACTGCGAGGCGCTCGTCGGGCCGCACGACACGCTCGTCATCACGGGCGACCACTCGTGGGGGCGCAAGCTCGCGGAGTGCGGGCAGGATCTCGCATTCATCGAGGCACTGCCGGGACGCAAGATCCTGCTGCGCGGCAACCACGACATGTTCTGGGACGCAAAGAGGACAGCCTCTCTCAACCGCCGCTTTGCGGGGAAGCTGTCCTTCCTGCAGAATAATTTCTTTGCCTACGAAGATTACGCGCTCGTCGGCACGAAGGGCTTCACGTTTGAGGGGCCGTTCTATCTCGATGGGCAGGGCCGCGTCATCGGCTGGGATGAGGAGCGCGAAGCGCATGCCAAGATGCTCGTTGAGCGCGAGTGCACGCGGCTGCGCCGCTCGCTCGATGCGGCGGTGGATGCGGGCTTCCAGAAGTTCATCCTGTTCCTGCACTATCCGCCGACGAACATCCTCGAGCAGAAGAGCCCCTTCACCGACATCGCCGAGGAATACGGAGCCGAGCAGGTCATCTACTCGCACTGCCACGGCGAGGAGCGCTTCCACGACAGCCTGCAGGGCGTCGTGCACGGCATCACCTATCGACTTGTCTCAGGCGACTATCTCGATTTCAAGCCGGTCAGGATCCTTTGACCGTGACCAGCATAAGCTAGGCCGTGGTCATGCCTCCGTCTCTTTGCCGGGCCTGCGGTACTTCAGGAGCTCCTGCGGCACGCGCCTGCCCTTGTGGTAGAATTCCCAGTCGCGTTCGCCGAGCTCGCGCTGCACGCGGCAAGGTACGCCAAAGGCCAGCACGCCTGCGGGGATGTCGCGCGTCACGACGCTGCCCGCGCCGATGACCGTGTTGTCACCGATCGTGACGCCGGGCACGACGATGACGCCTGCGCCGAGCCAGACGTTCTTGCCGATGCGGATGGGCAGGTTGTACTGATAGCCTTTCTCGCGCAGCTCCGGTGCCAGCGGATGGTTCGGCGTCGCGAGCGTGACGTTCGGCCCGATCATCGTGTAGTCGCCGATGAAGATCTCGCCGTCGTCGACGGCCGTGAGGTTGTAGTTGGCGTAGACCTGCTTGCCGAGGTGCAGGTGATGGCCGCCCCAGTTCGCGTGCAGCGGCGGCTCGATGTAGCAGTCCTCCCCGGCTTCTGCTAGCATCTCTTTGAGCAGCTTCTGCCGCTTCTCCCATTCATGCGGCCGCGTGGCATTGTAGTCGTAGAGCTTTTCCATGCAGTCGAGCTGCTGCTTCATCAGTTCCTCATCCCCCGGCCAGTAGATCTCGCCGTTCATCATGTCATCGTACACCTTGCTCAATGGAAATCCCCTCTCTTTTGCGTCGATTATTCCTTAAGTTTTCCTAAGTATAGCGGTTCGACAGCACGTTCGTTTTTTCCTGCAAAATGAATGCAAGACAGCAAAAAGCAGCATCGTCAGGCAATTCCTGAGCGATGCTGCTTTTTCACGCTTAAAAACGCAGTCTTATTTTTTCCCGGTGCTGCCACACACGGTCGCCTTACTGGTATGCCTTTTGCCTTTAGCGACCAGTCCGTCCGCGTTTTGTCATCGGGATGCCCTGTTTGCAGAGCGGGCAGTCCTCTGGCTTGTAGGTCTCGACGTTGAGGTGCAGCAGTGCGGTGCAGGGAACGTCGCCGAAATTGACTTTGCCGCCGCTGCGATCGACGAGCATGCTGACGGCGACGGGGATGCCGCCGTTTGCCTTGACGACGTCGATGACTTCCTTGATGGAGCCGCCGGTCGTGACGATGTCTTCGACAATCAGGCAGCGCTCACCCGGATGCAGGTGGAAGCCGCGGCGGAAGGTCATCTTGCCGTCGACGCGCTCCGTGAAGATGGCGCGCGTGCCGAGTGCCTTGCCCGTCTCGTGGGCGAGCAGGATGCCGCCGGTCATCGGGCCGACGACGGTCTCGATGTCCGCGTCCTTGAACTTCTCGGCCATCGCCTCGCAGAGCTGCTGCGTGTACTTCGGATGCTGCAGCACGTTGAATTTCTCGACGTAGTGCGGGCTGTGCAGGCCGGACGTCAGCAGGAAGTGGCCATTCATGATGGCATTCGTCTTGACGAGCAGGTCTTTTACTTCTTCTTCGGTCATTTTCATTGTACCGTCTCCATTTCTTTCAAGATAGCCTCGGCTGCGGCCTTCGGGTCTTCGGCGGCGCGGATTGGGCGGCCGATGACGAGGTGGCTTGCGCCGCTCTTGAGCGCTGCCGAAGGCGTCGCGATGCGGCTCTGGTCGTTGATGGCCGAGCCTGCGGGGCGCACGCCCGGCGTCACGATCAGGAAGTCCTCGCCGCACGCTTCGCGGATGAGGGCTGCTTCCTGCGGCGACGCGACGACGCCGTCAAGGCCGGCCGACTTGGCGAGCTTTGCGAGGCGCACGACGGCGTCCTTGATGGGAAGGGTCTGGCCGACGCCCGCCCAGTCTTCCTGGTTGATGCTCGTCAGCACCGTGATGGCGATGAGCTTCGGGCAGGGAATCCCCCGCTCCTCTGCTGCCGCGTGCAGCCGGTCGGCTGCCGTCTTCATCATCGTGTAGCCGCCGCTCGCGTGGACATTGAGGATGTCGGCACCGAGGTCCATGAGCGAGCAGAGCCCGCCAGCCACCGTGTTCGGGATGTCGTGGAGCTTGAGGTCGAGGAAGACGTGCTTGCCCTGGCCGCGCAGCCAGCGGACGACTTCGCCGCCGACGCTGTAGAAGAGCTCCATGCCGACTTTATAGTATGAGACGCTTTCCCCGAGCTTCTCGACGAGGGACTTGACGTCCTCCATCGTGTGGAAGTCGAGGGCCACGATCAAGCGGTCATCTGCTTGGATTGCCATTATCTCTGTCATCCTTTCTGAACATCGTTCCGGAATCCGAGGAAGCCCGGATTTGCCTTGCCGACGATCTCCTCGATGCTTGAGAAGCCGTGCTCAGCAAGGTACGTGTCGAGGCCGTCGCAGATCTTCATCGTGATCTCCGGGTCGGTGAAGTTGGCCGTGCCGACGGCGACGGCGCTCGCACCGGCGAGGAAGAACTCGACGGCATCCTCCGCGCTCGCGATACCGCCCATGCCGATGATCGGGATGCGGACGGCCTGCGCGACCTGCCAGACCATGCGCACAGCGACCGGCTTTACGCAGGGGCCGGAGAGGCCGCCTGTGATGTTGCCGAGCACGGGGCGGAATCTGTGGATGTCGATCTCCATGCCGAGCAGCGTATTGATGAGCGACACGGCGTCTGCGCCGGCCGCCTCGACGGCCCTGGCCATCGCGACGATGTCGGTGACGTTCGGCGAGAGCTTGAGGATGACGGGCTTCTTCGTGTGCGCCTTGGCCTCGCGGACGACGGCCGCAGCCGCCTCCGGGTCGGTGCCGAAGACGATGCCGCCTTCTTTGACGTTCGGGCACGAGACGTTGAGCTCGATGGCCGCGACGCCCGGCACGTCGAGGAGACCGGCGAGCTTGCCGTACTCCTCTGCCGTGCTGCCCGAGATATTGACGATGACGTTCATGCCGTACTGCTGGATGCGCGGCAGGGTTTCTTCGAGGAAGTGCTCGACGCCCGGATTCTCGAGGCCGATGCAGTTGAGCATGCCCTTCGGCGTCTCTGTGATGCGCACGCCGTCATTGCCGCGGCGCGGCAGGAGCGTCGTGCCCTTGACCATGACGCCGCCGAGGCGCGAGAGGTCGACGAAGTCTTTGAATTCCTCGCCGAAGCCGAACGTGCCCGAGGCCGTCAGCACCGGCGTCTTCATGGCGATGCCGAGCAGGTCCGTGTGGAGTCGTTCGTCGCTCATGCAAACACCTCCTCTGCGGGAAAGACAGGGCCGTCCTTGCAGACCTTCTTGCGCTGGCCGTCCGTCGTGTCAATCGAGCACGAGAGGCAGGCGCCGAGGCCGCAGGCCATGCGCTTCTCGAGCGAGACTTCGCACGGGATGCCGTGCTCTCTGGCGATCTTGGCGACGCCGCGCATCATGACTTCCGGGCCGCAGGTCACGACGACATCGTAGTCGCCCTTCTCGAGGATCTCGGGAAGGACGGTCGTCGTGAAGCCCTTGGTGCCGCGCGAGCCGTCATCCGTCGTCAGGAAGCAGTGGCCGCAGAGGTCGTCAAAGAGGTCCGACCAGAAGAGCTCTTCGGCCGTCTTGCCCCCCATGAGGACGTCGGCCTTGCCCCGCATGGCTGCCGCGTAGTAAAGGAGTGGCGAAAGGCCCATGCCTCCGCCGACGATCAGCGGATGCTTGTACGCCATCGCGAAGCCGTGGCCGAGCGGGCCGAGCACGTTGACCATCTCCCCCGGCATCAGCTGTGCGAGCGCTTTCGTGCCCCTGCCGACGACGCGGTAGATGAAGGCAATGCTGCCCTTCTTCTCGTCGACGGCGGCCACGCCGACCGGGCGGCGCAGCGTGAAGTCTCCCGAGAGGATGCGCAGCTGCACGAACTGCCCGGCCTTGGCCCGGCGCGCGATCTCCGGCGACTCGACGACGAGGAAGTAGACGTTCGTCGCGAGCTCCTGCTGTGCGAGGACCTTCGCGTCGCGCACGATTTTCTCTGGATGATTAGGCAAGGTCATCACCACCACCTACGTAGTCCTGGATGGCCAGCGAGTAGACAAGGCGGCGCTCACGCATGAAGGAGAGCACGCGCAGGACTTCCCAGGCCGTGTCGAGAGACGTCAGGCAGGCGATGCCGTGCTCGACTGTCGCGCGGCGGATCTTGAAGCCGTCCTTGGCCGAGTGCTTGCCCTGCGTCAGCGTGTTGATGACCATGTTGATCTTGCCGTTCTTGATCATCTGGATGATGTCGGAGCTGCGCTCGTGGACCTTGCCGACGACTTCTGCATCGATGCCCATCGACTGGATGGTCTTGGCCGTGCCCTCCGTCGCGCAGATCTCGAAGCCGAGTTCGGCAAAGGCCTTGGCGAGCTGCTTCATCTCTTCCTTGTCCTTGTCGGCAACCGTGAAGAGGATGCAGCCCTTCGTCGGGACGTGGATGCCCGAGCCGATGATGGCCTTGTAGAGGGCGCGCGCGTAGTGGTAATCGATGCCCATGACCTCGCCCGTCGACTTCATCTCAGGTCCGAGGGCGATGTCGACGTCTGTCATCTTCGCGAAGGAGAAGACCGGTGCCTTGACGGCGACGTACGGCTTCGGCGGCACGAGGCCCGACTTGTAGCCGAGTTCCTTTAAGGTGTGGCCCATGGCGATGCGCGTCGCGATGCCGACCATGTCGACGTTCGTGACCTTCGAGAGGAATGGCACCGTGCGCGAGGAGCGCGGGTTGACCTCGATGATGTAGACCTCGCCGTCGACGACGACGAACTGGATGTTCAGGAGGCCCTTGACGTGCAGCGAGAGCGCAAGGCGCTTCGTGTAGTCGATGATCGTGTAGATGACCTTCGACGAGAGCGTCTGCGGCGGGTAGACGGCGATGGAGTCGCCCGAGTGGACACCGGCGCGCTCGACATGCTCCATGATGCCCGGGATGACGACATCGACGCCGTCGGAGATGCCGTCGACCTCGACCTCGGTGCCCTGCATGTAGCGGTCGACGAGGACCGGGTGGTCCGGCGTGACCTTGACGGCGCGGCTCATGTAGTCGCGCAGCTCGGCCTCGTTGTAGACGATCTCCATCGCGCGGCCGCCGAGGACGTACGACGGGCGGACCATGACCGGGTAGCCGATCTTGGCGGCACCCGTGACGGCATCTTCGAGGTTCGTGACGCTGATGCCCTGCGGGCGCGGGATCTGCGTCTGCGTGAGGACTTCGTCGAAGCGCTCGCGGTCCTCTGCGCGGTCGATGTCGTCGACCGACGTGCCGAAGACCTTGACGCCTGCCTTCTGCAGGGATGCGGCGAGGTTGATGGCCGTCTGGCCGCCGAACTGGACGATGACGCCCTCCGGATTTTCCTTGTCGATGATGTTTAAGACATCCTCTGCTGTCAGCGGCTCAAAGTAGAGTCGGTCGGAGATGTCGAAGTCCGTCGAGACGGTCTCCGGGTTGTTGTTGATGATGATGGCCTCGATGCCCATCTCGCGCAGCGCCCAGACGGAGTGGACGGAGCAGTAGTCGAACTCGACGCCCTGGCCGATGCGGATCGGGCCGGAGCCGAGGACGATGACCTTGCGGGCCTCGGTGACCTTGACCTCGTCTTCCTGTGCCTGGAAGGTCGAGTAGTAGTACGGCGTGGCTGCCTCGAACTCGGCTGCGCACGTATCGACCATCTTGTACTTCGGCAGGATGTGCATCGTCTTGCGGATCGTGCGGACTTCGTCCTGCGTCTTGCCCGTAATCTCGGCGATGGAGCGGTCCGCGAGGCCGATGTTCTTCGCCTCGAGCATCAGGCTCGGCGTCAGCGCTTCTTCCTTGAGCTTGTTCTCGATGGTCGTGATGTTCTGGATCTTGTAGAGGAACCACTCGTCGACCTTCGTGATATCGTGGATCTTGTCGACTGTCGCAATGCCGCGGCGCAGGGCTTCGGCGATGACGAAGATGCGCTCGTCGTTGATGCGCGCGAGGTTCTTCTTGACGCGGGCATCGTCCCAGGCGTCCATCTTGTCCATGTGCAGGCGGTGCACGCCGATCTCGAGCGAGCGGACGGCCTTCAGCAGTGCGCCCTCGAAATGGCGGTCGATGCTCATGACCTCGCCCGTCGCCTTCATCTGCGTGCCGAGCGTGCGGTCCGCGTAGACGAACTTGTCGAACGGCCAGCGCGGGAACTTGACGACACAGTAGTCGAGAGCCGGCTCGAAGCAGGCCTTCGTCTTCTGGGTGACGGCGTTCGTGATCTCATCGAGCGTGTAGCCGATGGCGATTTTCGCGGAGACCTTTGCGATCGGGTAGCCCGTCGCCTTGGAGGCGAGTGCCGAGGAGCGGCTGACGCGCGGGTTGACCTCGATGACGTAGTAGCGGTTGCTGTTCGGGTCGAGTGCGTACTGCGCGTTGCAGCCGCCTTCGATGCCGAGCTCGCGGATGATGCGGAGCGACGCAGAGCGGAGCATCTGGTACTCGTGGTCCGTCAACGTCTGCGACGGCGCGACGACGATCGAGTCGCCCGTGTGGACGCCGACCGGGTCGAAGTTCTCCATGTTGCAGACGGTGATGCAGTTGTCGTGGCCGTCACGCATGACCTCGTACTCGATTTCCTTCCAGCCGGCGACGCTGCGCTCGATGAGCACCTGGCCGATCATGGAGTACGTCAGGCCCTTGATGACGATCTCGACGAGCTCCTCCTCATTCTCGGCGATGCCGCCGCCGGTGCCGCCCATCGTGTAGGCCGGGCGGACGATGACCGGGTAGCCGATCTCATTGGCGAAAGCCACAGCCGACGGCACATCCTCGACGATCGTGCTCTCGGGGATCGGTTCGCCGAGCTTCTGCATCGTCTCCTTGAAGAGCTCGCGGTCCTCTGCGCGCTCGATGGCCTTCAGGGGCGTGCCGAGCAGCTCGACGTTGTACTTCTCGAGGACGCCTCGCTCGGAGAGCTGCACCGCGAGGTTCAGGCCAGCCTGGCCGCCGAGCGTCGCGAGCAGGCCGTCCGGGCGCTCCTTCGAGATGATCTCCTCGAGGAATTCCGGCGTCAGCGGCTCGATGTAGACGCGGTCCGCGATGTGCGTATCCGTCATGATCGTCGCCGGGTTCGAGTTGACGAGCACGACTTCGAGGCCTTCTTCCTTGAGCGCGCGGCAGGCCTGGGAGCCGGCGTAGTCGAATTCAGCGGCCTGCCCAATGATGATTGGGCCAGAGCCGATGACCATTACTTTCTTGAGATTCGCTTTCTTTGGCACGAGTCATTCCCCTTTCTTCAGCATTGCCCAGAACTCGTCGAACAGGTACATATTGTCGTCCGGGCCCGGCGCTGCTTCCGGATGATACTGCACGGAGAAGATCGGAAGCTCCTCGTGGCGCATGCCTTCAACCGTACCGTCGTTGACATTGATGTGCGTGACCGTCAGCGGCAGGTCCGCAAGAGACGCCTCGTCGACGGCGTAGCCGTGGTTCTGCGAGGAGATGTAGACATTGCCCGTGCGCAGGTCCTTGACCGGCTGGTTCGTGCCGCGGTGGCCGAACTTGAGCTTGTAGGTCTTCGCGCCCATCGCGAGGGCCAGGAGCTGGTGGCCGAGGCAGATGCCGAAGATCGGCTTCTTGCCGATGAGCTTCTTGACCTCTGCGACGATCTCCGGCACATCAGCCGGGTCGCCGGGGCCGTTCGAGAGGAAGACGCCGTCCGGATTCATGGCGAGCACTTCCTCTGCCGTCGTGTGCGCCGGCACGACCGTGATCTTGAAGCCGAGGTCGTGCATCGACTTGATGATGTTCTGCTTGACGCCGAAGTCCATCGCGACGACAAACGGCGCATCCTCCTTATCACTCTCGAGCGTGTAAGGCTCAGGCGTCGTGACTTCCATGACGACGTCCTTCTTGATGGGCACGGCGAAGAGTTCGTCGATCTCCGTCTGTGCGGCATCCTCCGGGACAATGATGCCCTTCATCGTGCCGGCGTTGCGGATCTTGCGCGTGACAGCGCGCGTGTCGACATTGTAGAGGCACGGGACGCCCTGTTTTGTCAGAAAGTCCGCGAGGCTTGTCTCATAGTGCCAGTTGCTGCCGTGCTCGCAGAGCTCGCCGATGATGAAGCCATTGACGAACGACTTGCGCGACTGCATGAAGATGTCAGCGATGCCGTAATTGCCGACCATCGGATACGTCAGCGTCAAGATCTGGCGGCAGTAAGACGGGTCCGTCAGGCTTTCCTGATAGCCGACCATGCCGGTATTGAAGACAACCTCACCCGTTGCCTTGATATTGTTCAAGAGTTCCCCGTGGAATACGCTGCCGTCTTCCAGGATCAATTTTCCTTTCACTCAAAACACCTCACTAATCAGAGAACCACGCCGTCTTTCATGACGACCTTGCCATCGACAATCGTCAGGACCGGCTTGCCCGTGAGCTCGCGGCCGACGAACGGCGAATGGCTGCCTCTCGTGTAGAACTTCTTCGGGTCGACCGTCCAGACAAGATCAGGGTCGATGACTGTGACATCGGCATTCGCGCCGACGTTGAGCGTGCCGGCATCGAGCTTGAAGGCCTTTGCAGGGCCCCAGGTCATCCTCTCGATGATCGTCGGGATGTCGACCTTGCCCGTCTTGCAGAGATCTGTGAAGAGCACGCCGATGGCCGTCTCAAGGCCGGGGAAGCCGCTCGGAGCGTACACGTACTCGCGGTCCTTCTCCTCCTGTGCGTGCGGGGAGTGGTCCGTGACGATGGCGTCGATCGTGCCGTCCTTGAGGCCCTCGACCATCGCGTCGACATCGCTCTGCGTGCGCAGCGGCGGATTCGTCTTCGTCGAGCTGTCGTAGAGGTTGACGCACTCGTCCGTCATCGTCAGGTGGTGCGGCGTGACCTCCGTCGTGACGCGCACGCCGCGCTTCTTGGCCTGGCGCACGAGGTCGACGGAGCGGCCCGAGCTGATGTGGGCGACGTGGACGCGCGCGCCGGCGTACTCCGCGAGCAGGATGTCGCGGGCGACGGCGATGTCCTCGGCGACCGTCGGGCGGCCCTTCATGCCGAGCATCGCGCTGCGGTGGCCCTCATTCATGACGCCGTCCTCGACGAGCGACGTCTCTTCCTCGTGGTTGATGATGACCTTGTCGAACGTGTGCAGGTAGTCGTAGGCGTTCAAGAGGACCTTGGCCGTCGGGTCGAAGTGGCCGTCATCGGAGAACGCGACAGCGCCTGCCTCGACCATGTCGCCGAGCTCGGCGAGCTCCTGGCCCTTCTGCCCTTTCGTCACCGCGCCGATGATGCGGATGTGGACCTTGGCGACGTCCTCGGCGCGCTTCTGGAGGCTGCGCACGATGTCAGCCGCATCGACGACCGGCTTCGTGTTCGGCATCGTCGCGACCGTCGTGTAGCCGCCGGCTGCTGCTGCCTTCGAGCCGGACTCAAAGTCCTCCTTGGCCTCCTGGCCTGGCTCGCGGAAGTGCGTGTGCATGTCGATGAGGCCTGGCGTGACGAGCTTGCCCGCTGCATCGTAGACTTCCGCACCTTCAGCTGCGAGGTCCTTGCCGATGGCAGCGATCTTGCCATCCTCGATCAGCACATCAGCGACTTCGTCAAAATGCTCTGCCGGATTGATGACCCGGCCACCTTTGAGTATCAGTTTCATTCCTGTTTCCCTCCCGTCAGAACCAAGGTAAAGAGTGCCATGCGGACGGCTACGCCATTCTGGACTTCTTCCTGAATCGCGGAGTTGTCGCCGTACGCGACGAACGGCGAGATTTCCCATCCTTTATTCATTGGGCCCGGATGGAGGACGAGCACATCGTCCTTCGCGAGGGCGAGGCGCTCATTGTTGAGGCCGAAGATGCGGGCGTACTCGCGCGTCGTCGGGAAGAGACCGCCCTTCATGCGCTCGAGCTGGATGCGCAGGACTTCGATGACGTCCGCGTCCTTGATGGCGTCCTCGATGCGCTCGTGCACGACGATGCCCGGCTCCTCCGAGAGGAAGCGCGGCAAGAGCGTCTTCGGACCGGCGATGTGGACTTCCATGCCCATCTTGCGCATGCCGTAGATATCGGAGCGCGCGACGCGGCTGTGCAGGACATCGCCGAGGATGGCGACCTTGAGGCCCTCGAGATGGCCCTTGTGCTGCTCGATCGTGAAGAGGTTCAGCAGGCCCTGCGACGGATGTGCGTGGGCGCCATCACCGGCGTTGATGATGACCGGGCTCACGACGCGCGCAGCGTACTCCGCCGCGCCCTCTGCCTTGTGGCGCATGACGATGGCATCGACGCCCATCGCCTCAATGGTGTAGAGCGTATCGCGCAGGCTCTCACCCTTGACGATGCTCGACGTACCCGCCGTGATGTTGACGACATCGGCGCCGAGGTACTTGCCTGCGAGCTCGAACGACGTGCGCGTGCGCGTCGACGGCTCGTAGAACAGCGTGACAATGGACTTGCCGCGCAGCGTCGGGACTTTCTTGATGTCACGATGGATGATGTTCTTCATTTCCTTGGCCGTCTCGAGTACGAGACGGATCTCCTCCGCCGAGAAGTCAGCGAGTCCGAGGACGTTCTTGCCTCGTAAGGATACATTTGTTTTCCCCAAGTTGATCACTCCTTAAAGAATCCGCTAGAAATGGTCCATTGTCTTTTTCAGCCCCTGATATGCAGAAAAGGAGCTCCCTATGCGTATGCATAAGAAAGCTCCTGGCTTTACGTAAGCTTATGACGTTACTTTGTGGCTCCCTTTATGCGCATCGCAGTACGCATCTTAAAAAGGCAATTTTCCTTTTTCATCTGTGTCATCTGACTGTAGCTATTATATCGTATCTCAGACCGAAACGCAAGGCAGATGAGAAATTCCCTCCCATCAGATTTCCCATCAGATATTAAACGGCGTGAAGAGCTTGCGCATGTAGTTGCGCGCCTTGCTCATGACCTTGATGACCGGCTCCATCATCTTCGGCTGGCGCACGACGTACTGCATGACGCGGCGGCGCAGCTGGCGGTAGTCGGAATCGAAGTCGCGCAGGACATCCTCCATCTCCTTCTCGACCGAGACGGACGGGATGTTCGACGGGATGATCTCCGACGCGCGGCCCGAGATCTTCGCGAGGTCGCCGCGGAACGGGATGTAGCACTCGATGCCGAGCTCTTTCTGGATGCGGCTCTTGAGCGCCTCCTGCGCCGGGGCCTCGCCGTGGACGATGAAGATCTTCGCGGGCTTCGGGTCACGGATCTCGCCGAGCCAGCTCATGATCTGGTTGGCGTCGGCGTGTGCCGAGAATCCGTCGAGGCTCTTGATCTGCGCCTTGACGGCGATCTCTTCGCCGAGCACGCGCACGCGCGTGATGCCGTCGATGAGGCGACGGCCAAGGCACCCCTCTGCCTGGTAACCGACGAAGAGGATCGTCGACTCCGGGCGCCAGAGATTGTGCTTGAGGTGATGCAGCACGCGGCCCGCATCGGCCATGCCGGAAGCCGAGATGATGATGGCCGAGCCCTCCGACGAGTTGAGCGCGCGCGACTCTGCCGCCGTCTCACAGAGATGGACCTGTGCAAAGTTCGGCACTTTCCCCTCTTTGCCGAAGACCTTCAGGGACTCCTCGTCAAAGTCGCGGAAGTTCTTGAGGAAGACGCGCGTCGCATTGATGGCCAGCGGGCTGTCGATGATGATCGGGATGTCCGGGTCGAGCCTTCCCTCACAGTGCAGCCGGTAGAAGTAGTAGAGGAGCGTCTGCGTGCGGCCGACGGCAAACGACGGGATGATGAGGTTGCCGCCGCGGTCCATCGTCTCGTTGACGATCTCGATGAGCGCCGTCTCCTTGTCGTAGAGCTGGTGCAGGCGGTCGCCGTACGTCGACTCCGTGATGACAAAGTCAGCGCCGTGGATGATCGTCGGGTCGCGCAGGAGCGGCTGGTCCGGCTGGCCGAGGTCGCCCGAGAAGACGAGCTTCGTCTCCTTGTCGCCCTCCTTCACGTAGATCTCGAGGATAGCCGAGCCGAGGATGTGGCCCGCATCGCGGAAGAAGACGCGCAGATTGTCCGACAAGCGCAGCTCCTTGTCATAGGGGACCGGCGCGAACTGCTTGAGCGCATCCATCGCATCGTCGACGCCGTAGAGCGGCTGGATTGGCTCATCGCCGCGCCGCCTCCCCTTGCGGTTCATCAGCTCCGCATCCGACTCCTGGATGTGCGCAGAGTCGGGCAGCATGATCCGGACGAGATCACACGTCGCCTGCGTCGCGTAGACCGTCCCCTTGAAGCCCTCGCGCACGAGCTTTGGCACGAGGCCGCAGTGATCGACGTGCGCATGCGTCAGGAGCATGCCGTCGATGTCCGCCGGGTTGAACGAAAAGGCGTCGTAGTTGTACTCGCGGATGCGCTTGGCACCCTGGAACATGCCGCAGTCAATCAGATAGCGGTTCTCCCCTGTCTCCAGCAAGTAGCAGGAGCCCGTGACCGTATGAGCCGCACCTAAGAATTCGAGTCGCATAGAAATGCCCCCTTATACGTCTACATCTGTATTGGTTGTCTTCCCATTAGATACACGTTACTCTTACTGTCTCTTACTGGTAATATTCGCATTCATGCGTTCGGATTCCTCTTTTGAACAGAAAGTTTTTTCGCTTTTTACAGCAAGAATCCCGCATGTCTTGCAGCATGCGGGATTCCTGAAATCTTATGTATCCTGTTGTGTGGTCCAGGGCTCAGCGCTTGACGTTCTTGAGCTCGGCGCGGAACTCATTGGCGAGGTGGTTGAGGCCGCCGTCCTTGTTGAGGGCGGGGTTCTTCGTCGCACCGTTCTTGAGCGCCGTGTAGAGGATCTGCGCGAAGTCGTTGCGCGTGAGCATCGGATTGTTCGCCGGGTCCTCGACGCGGCAGTCCTTGAGCGCGCCGGCCTGCGCGAGCTTCGCGACAAAGTCGTACGCCCAATGGTTCTCCGGCACATCTGGGAAGAGATCCTCGCCGCTGACAGGAGCAGCCGCCTGAGCTGGTGCCGTCTTCTGGTCGGCGAGTTTCTCGAGGATGGCCGTCTGACGGGCCAGGAGCTCCTTGAGCTCGTCATTCTCCGCCCGCGTCGAATTGTCGACCGACGGCAGATAAGCCGCCACAATCGGCACCTGCTGGCCGCTGGCCGTCGTCGTCACCGCCGTGACCGGCTGCGGCATCTTCGTACCCTCTGCCTGGCCACTCGACTGCTGCGTCTGCGTCGGGGCCGCTACGAACTGTACCGGGACAGCCTTTTGAGCCGCCTGCGTGCGCATGTGGCCGGAGTCCTTGCCCATCTTCCAGGTGATGCCGGCGTTGACCATGTTCTCGCCGCCGCCAAAGCTTGCGCCGACCGACATCGTCGTCGTCTCATCCGGATGGTAGTACATGCCGACAGCTGCCGCACTCGCCCCACGGTAATTGCCGAAGCCTGCCGCAAAGTCGACCTTGTCGTCCGGATTGTATTCACCCGGATGCAGCGCCGCCAGAGCAGCCGCTCCAGCGCCGACGCGGTTGATGCGTGAATCGAGGCGGTTGACCGCCCGGTCGAGCTGATTGATGTGCGCCGCATTCTGGCCAATGGCCTCGCCCTGTCTTGCCGCCAAATCATTGACCTGCTTGACATTGACCGCATCGCCGTCGTTCTTGCCGTCGCCGACATTGCGGATAGCCTGACCATTGGCATCGACGCCCTTGTCGTCGACATACGTCTTGCCGCCAACTTTGAGCGAGTCGCTCGTCAACGCCGACTTGTCGCCGACCTTGACACCGTCCTTGTTGACGACCGTGTCGCCCGCCGTGAAGGAGTCCGCTTTAATCGAGCCAGCATTGCCGTTGATCGTCACATGGCCGAGGTCGATGTGTTCCTTGTTCAGGCCGAGCTTGTAGTCCGTGCCGCCCGAGGCGTTCTTGCCCTCGCTGAGCGTCAGGTTCGCATCCACCGTCGAAACCGTCGAATGCTGCCCAGCCGTCGTGTAGATGTCGTTCATGCGGTTGTTGAGCTTGCCGATTGCCGTCGTCGCACTGTCGCCGTCAGCAATCTCCTTGCCCTTGACCCGGCTGTACGTATTGTCGCCGACTTTCGTTTCTACGCGATTGTCAAGGTTGTTGATGGCATCGACCGTCGAAGTCGGATGACCGTTCCCATTCCTGACTGTCCCGTTGAGCTTTGCGACATCGCCGAGTTCGTCCGCCTTGGCCACGTTGTTGATGACAACCTGACCCTTGACGTCGCCCGGCTTCGTCCCATCACCAGAGACGACATTGATTGCGACACTGTTCTTGCCAATCGGCTTACCATCAAGACCCTTGCCCTGACCGACATCATAATTGCCCGACTGGATATGCTGCTCGTTCTGGGCAGCCGTCGCCGTAGCATTCTCAACGGCCTGCTGCAGCTGATCTTCCGTAGCGGCACGGCCGCTGACAGCCTTGCCGGTCCAAATCCTGTTGGACAGACCGGAAATCGTCTGCTGGTCGCCCTTGGCTTCCATCTTGATGCCATTGTCGCCGCCGACCACGACGCGGCCATCTGCCACCGTCGTATTGCCCGTCGTCAGGCCAGTCTTGTCGAGCTTCGTCTTGTCGTCAACCTCGACTGTCTTAGTCTTCACTCTTCCGTCATTGCCATAGATATGGACCTGATTGAGGTCCACGTGCTCCTTATTGAGACCGAGTTTGTAGACCGTGCCATTGTCATCCGTCTTCTGCGTACCATCGATGATCACATTGCTGTCACCATCAACATGAGCCACTTTCGTATGCTTCTTGGCTTCTGTCACAGCACTCGTGATATCACCGTTGACCCGCTTCAGACTATCGTCGACTTTCTGATTGACATTGTTGACCGCCTGAACCACGGTAGTCGGGCCACCGGCCGGATTCTTCAGGTTAGCCGCCAGCTCACCGACCGCACCGAGTTCCGATGCCTTGGCCACATCATTGATGACGACCTTGCCGTCGACTATACCCGTGGCATTGACTACGTCAATGGAGACACTGTTCTTGCCCACTTTATCCGTGATTTCCTGGCCTTTGCTGTCTTTGCCAATCGCGTATACACCTTTTTTGATGTGAAGCTCGCTATTTGCCGCTTGCGTCTTGGCTTCATTGATTGCTTCAACTAGCTGATTTTCCGTGGCAGCCTGTCCATCGACAGCCGTTCCTGTCCATTTTGTATTGGAAAGACCATTGACTGTCTTTTTAGCACCGTCTACCGTGACACCGCCGATGGAGGCCGTACCGTTTGTGCTGTCCATCAGGATCTTATTGGCACTAGCGTCTTCGCCTAGCTGAATAGCACCATTCGATACTTTGCTGGAACCAACGCGTAACGACCCCTCGTCACTGAGATCAAGGTTCTTGTTGAGCTTGACCTTGATGCCACCCACGTTAGTGCCATCGGCTTCCGTCGTGATATTGCCCGCCTTCTTGACGGTTTTGCCATCACTTTCATACTCGGTATCGCCGACAATCGCAATGGCATTGCCTAAAGTCTGGCTAACCTTGCCTTTTTCATTTCCACTTTCATCTTTGAGCGCAAAGCCACCATTCTGTTCTTTCAGGGTAATCTGGTTGATAGCCTCCTTCAGCTGTGCTTCTGTAGCAGCTCGGTTGTCTACAACCTTGGACAAATCCCAAGAGGTATTAGCAAGTCCAGTGATGTAATTTCCTTCATTCTGGTTTGCACCGCCGCCAATCTGCTTGCCAATGAATATACCGCCTGTCCAGCTGCCATTGGTATCCTTACTGCCGCCCAGACGAATACTCTTCGTATTGACATCCGGAGCCAGGCCATAGGTAAAGCTCTTGTCATTCTGGGCCAGGACGATGTTATTGCCAGCATCAAAAGTGACGGTATCGCCAGCCTTGACCTGCTGAACCGCACCATCTTTCTTCTGTACATTCCAGGCAGCACTGTTAATGGCATTGACAACCTCGCTGGCATCGGCAAGACCTGTACCGGTTGCCGTTGCTTGATGGGCATCGTTGGTGCTGATTTGTGCTGTATTGACATCCACCTTCACCTCAGCGCCCGTATCCGTACCAGTGACCGAAACAGTGCTGTTCTTACCACTCTTGAACGACACAGTCTTATCGTTGCCGATATGGGTGGACTTGTTCTCGTTGTCGCCGATGATATCCCAGCCGCCATTCGTGACTTTCTGCTGCAACGCATAGAGCTGGCTGCCATTGACGGCTTCCTTGGAATCAGCACTGAGCTGGCCATCGGCTACACCAGTGATCGTATGACCGCCATTGTGCAGACCGTCCTTCTTCAAAACAACATCGGTAGTGGTATCATCCGCTTTTGCATTGGAATCATGGATGCGAATCTCCGTCGCATGCTGCGTCAGGCTGTTGCCATCCTTGTCGGATACCTTCAGGCCCTCGCCAGTCAAAACTGCTGTATTATCCTTCTTATCCTTTGCTGTGATACTTGTCATATTCTGAAGATCTGTATTCAAAGCATAGGTGAAATTCGTACCATCCTGCGACAAGCTCAGATTGCTTCCTGCATTAAATGTGATTGTAGAACCAGCACTTACTTTTTGCGCATTCCCAGTCGCATTTCCTGCCTGGATAGTCCAATAAGCACCGTTGATGGCATCTTTGACCGCACCTGTTGTCGTCAGACCATCACCATTAGATGTAAGCTTACCATCCGCTCCAACCGACAGTGTATTCGTCACTGCATCCACAGCAAGCGTTGCATTGCCAGTCGTACTGTCAACTGAAAGTGTTGCCGTTGCGTACTTGCCACCTGCATACGAGACAGTCTTGCCTTTGCCGATATTCGCTGTCAGGTCTGTACCCAAAGTATTCTTGCCAGCAATCGTCCATCCAGTAGTGACGTCAGACTTTACTTCCTCCAATTGAGATACATTGACCGCATCGTTCGGATTGATACCATTCGCTACGCCGGTAACTTTCTGGTTGGCTGCATCGATACCGTTGTTGGTGAACTTCGGCCCGTTCTGGATAGTAAGGCCGTTAGCGCCAAGACTCATATTGCCGTTAGTGATGCCTGCATTGTTCATGACCGTACTACCGGTCGTGACACTGCCGCTTTCCCCAAGATTGATATCCTTGTTGAGTTTCACTGTCAGAGTAGCATTACCAGCCGTATCCTTTGATGTAACGACACCTACATTGCCGTTGGACAGATTCTCCTGTGCCACCTTGGTTGTATCTACATCGCCTACGACATTGAGTTGCTTGTCCAGAGGAGATGTTACCGCCTCACCGTAGTTGCCCTTTGTCTTGAAGCCCGATGCCGTGGTGCCTGCCGAAGCTGTCTCGATGGCCTTTTTCAAATCGCCGATGGTAGCTGCGTTGCTTTCGACATCGCCGCCGCTGGCTACATTGGTGATTTGTTTGTTCCCAGCATCAATGCCCCTCTTCAAGACCTTCGGGCCGCCCGTAATGGTCAGGCCATTGGTATTAAGTGTGCTGTCGTCGGTCTGAACCTGGTTCAGGGAAATACTGTCTTTCAGGTTATACGTCACTTTTCCATCGGTTGTGACATCTGCCGTGGTATTTGTGCCACCGGTGAAGTTGATGCCGTCTGCCAGTTTGCGCGTTGCCTTATTGGCACCGTCAGCCTGCAGCTTCAGGTCGTTCACCGAAACCGTATATGTCTTGACATTGTCCACATCAGTCGGGGTGCCGATGGTCACATTGTCACCAGCCGTAAGAACGACAGAGTTCTTGGCCTGCGCTTTGATTGCATCATTGGAGATGCTGAAGGAAACCTTGCCATCAGCCGTGACACTGGCCGTGGTATTCGTGCCATTCTGGAAATCCAGACCATTTTTCAGGGTTACGCCAGTACCTACTTTCGTACCATTCTGCGACAGACTCAGATTGTCTACATTCACTGTGTAGATCTTATGATTATCCGTGGTAGTTGTCGTAGTCGTGCCAAGCGATGCATTCGTGCCGGCCTTGACTTCTGTCGTAGCGGCTTTGACTTGGCTGACATTAGCTGCGTCGGTATTCTCTGTTCCAGCAAGAACCTTATGGATCTGTTGATTATTGGCATCGATATTACTCTTCGTGAAAGTCGGACCGTTGGTAACGGTCAGTCCATTGGTGTTGAGTTTTGCATCACCCGTGGTAACAGACTGGATACCGGAGATGTCGTCAGCCAGCTTGAAGGAGACTTTGCCATCTGCGGCTGTCGTGACAATCTGATTAGCCGTACCGCTGAATGCAGTGGTTTTATCCATGGTATTGGACCCGGAAATACCATTGTCACCGCTGTACCTCACAGTCAGATTGGCCGGGATCTTACTGTAGTCCACCTTGATATCGTAAGTATGGATATCGCTGTTGGCTGTGCTGTCCGATACCGTGACACTGCTGTCAGAAGATTTTACCGTGGTGCGCCCTGCATTGACGCCGGACTGGGAAGCCAGGCCGGTAATCTGGATGGTCTTCGGCGTACCATTGGGGTTCTTATCATCCACCACATTCAGCGTTACCGTGCCATTGCTGTCAACGGCATAGGCCTGGTCATGGGTCGTACCGTCACCTACCAGATGATAGTCGCTGAGGCTGTATTTCTCCAGAATCGGGTTCAGGTTCAGATCCACCGTGCCGCCGCCCAGTCGGGTCATGGTCACATGATTATTTTCCGTGCCGACGGAAGCACTGGTAATGTAGTCATCCTTCAGGCCGGAAATGGTGGCTTTGGTGCCATCATTCATGGTCAGGGTTGCACTGCCTGTCATAGTTGCTTTTCCATGAGCGTCCACATAGGTTGCCGCACCGGAAGAAACCTTCGTATCCTTCAGGCCAGTGATAGACGCAGTCAGTCCGTTGTTTCCCGTAAGGGAAGCCGTGCCATTTCCGTTGTTATCATAACTTACCGTTCCGCCGGCGACATATTTGTCTTGGGCTGCCGTAATACCGCCCAAGTCGGACAGTTCCAGAGTCTGCGTCTCACCGTCATTGCGCTTGAAAGTAACTTTCTTATTCGTGCCATCTTTGGAAATTGTGGTATAGGTATCGGTCAAGGCGGTGGTCGTCGTATTGCCATCGGCATCATTTAAGGTCAGAGTAACAGCATTGCTGTCGGCTGTTGCTTTTGTAGCCGTACCTGCAGCGTTGAGTTTATTGTGCGTTGCGTTAATCTTGACAGCCCCATCCGTGCCAATCTCTGCCGTCGTATTTGCGCCAGCCGCAAAGCTGATGCCATTGGCGAGATTTGTGGTCCTACTGGTGCCACCCGCGCTGTATTTCAAATCAGAAGCTGCAATGGTAAAAGTCTTGACCGTACCATCTGCATTCGTTACCGGCGTAACCGTCACATTACTGCCGCCCGTTACATTGATAGCATTTACTGCCTGCTTCTTGATAGCATTATCGGATACATTGAACTTGATGGTGCCATTGTCGCCCACCGTTGCTGTCGTATTGGTACCATCGGCAAAGACAAGGCCGTCTTTCAAATGAACAGACTTCTTCTCTCCATCTGTTGTCTTCACAGCCAAATCATCGACGTTGACCGTATAGATATTCTGATTATTATTGCCAGTTGTCTTCGTAACAGATGTCACGTTCGTGCCGTTAGTCACCTCAGACGTTGCTTTCGCGGCAGCAGTAGCCAGTTCACTCTTAGAAGCACCGTCCAAATCGCCCAGAGACAAGGTCTCTGTTGTCCCATCATTCCTTGCAAAGGTGACAGTATGGTTGGTGCCATTCTTGTTGACAGTCGTATAGGTATTCTTGAGGCCGGTAGAAGTAACCGTATTGCCGTCTACATCCGTCAGTGTCAAGATCACATTGTCTTTATCCCCGGTTGCCGCAGATACCGTCCTCAGCTTGTTGTGGGTGGCATTGATAGTCACTGTGCCATTTGCATCGACGGTCGCCGTGGTATTGTCACCATTTTGGAAGTTGATGCCCCTGGCCAGTTCCACGGAGGTATTTCCTGTGCCGTTGGCTTTCACTGCCAGATTGTCTACAGCAATGGTGTAATTCGTATGGCCATCTGCAGTAGGTGTGGTATTGGTAGTAACATTTACGTTGCCGTTCTTGCCGGTGGTCAGTGTCGTAGTCGCTTTCTTGATTTGGCTGTAGTTGGCAGCATCGGTATCATCCGTCCCTGCCAAGACGTTTTTAATCTGCTGGCTATTGGCGCTGATGCCGTTACTGGTAAACTTCGGGCCGCCTGTGATGGTCAGGCCGTTGGTGTTGAGCGTGCTGCTACCGGTGGCGACAGTAGTTGCCGTCACAGTGCCAGTAGTCAGGCTGCCATCCGTCCCCAGATTGACATTCTTATTGAGTTTCACCGTCAGCGTGCCATTGCCATCGGAAACGACGCCGATATTGTTATTATCGGATAAGCCGGTCGTAGCACCGCCTTTGACGGTGAGCTTACTGTTCAGCTTCAGGGCAGAGTCCGTCCCTGTGTCGCCGCCGAACTTCAGACCATCGTCGGTGGTGGCTACGGTTTTGTCGTTGACAAGGAGACGACTCGTTTCCGTGCCAGTCACGTCAGCTGTTTTGGCTGTACCGCTAGTGCGAATAGTAACGCCGTTGGCACCGCTGGCATCTTTCAGCGCAAGGGTGCCGCCATTTGCGCCGGTGCCGTCGAGCTTGATGGTTTCCTTGTAGCTGTCGCCACTGCCGGAGCCCAGCTGGGCGGTGTTCAGCGCCTTGAGGCTGCTGGCCAGCTGGACATGGAGTGCGTTGGCATCTTTGTCGGCTACGACAGCGATGTTATTGCCGGTGAGCTTGGCAGCATCCACGGTATAGGTCGTCGTGCCATCCGCAGTCGAGGACTTGACGGCGTCACTGCCGCCCGTGATGGAGATGGTCTCATTGGACCCCCGGGCCACGACGTTCTGATCGTCTGCCGCAGTAGTCTTGCCAAAGCTGGAATTGTCACCGCCGAAGCGGATCTGGCGGGTCAGGGCATAGAGCTGGGAACCGTTGACGGCGTCGGTGCTGGAAGCACTCACCAGGCCAGCGGCCACGTTCTGGATGCGGCGTTCCTTGCCTGCGCTGCCTACAGTGACAACCCCCACTGGACTGGAACCAGCATAGGTGTAGTTGGTTCCATCATCATAGGTGGTATCGGTATTGAGTACCTCTGTTCCGGCAGTGGACCCTTTATTGGCTTTCATGGCAGCCAGCTTGACCGCATAGCGGGCCTTGGCCTTGGCATCACTGAGGGCTTTGGCCTTCTGGTCATCGGTCATGCCTGTGGTATCTACCGCATTGGCTGCGTCCGTTTCCGCTTTGACCAGTGTATCGGTATCTGGAGAATTGGCATTCTTGGCAGACGAGCCGGTACCCAGGTAGACGGAATTGCCCAGGGTTGCGGTCACGTCATTGCCCAGGATCTGGGTATCCGCCAAAGAAGTAGAAGTAATAGAAGTCGCCTGATTGACCGTATTGCCATAGCCAATGACCGTCGTCCGGGTCAGCTGGTTCCAGGTCTTGCCCATGTAGTCGGAGCCTGCCCCATCACGCCCAGTGACTTCATTGTTTCCACCAATAACGGTAATATTGGCCGTAGTGCCTGCATTGGCTTCATCGGTTTCATCGGTATTGACGCCGGTAACGCTGTTGCCGTTGCCCAGGATAGAAATATTCTGCACCGTATCAGAATAGGACCCCTGACTGATGGTATTGCTGTTGCCTGTCACAGAAAGGCTGTCCATACCGTGTTTCGTATTGCCGGACGTATCGGCTACAGGATTCACCGTATTCTTGCTGCCATAAAGCCCGCTGTAGGTAACGGCACCCCAGTTGCCATCAACCTTGTTTTCACTGCCTACGGCATAGGTATTGCTGCCGTTGACGGTATTGCTCTTGCCCAGGATACCAGCAGATGCACCATTGGCGGTGCTGGACGTACCGATGACTGCAGAATCAGCTCCCTGGGCATAGGCACCGTGGCCAATAGCGGTGGAACCATTGCTGTAGGCTTTCGCATCACTGCCGATGGAGGTAGCATTGCTGTTTCTTGTTTCAGCCTGATACCCAATGGCAATGGACTGCTGGCCGACCTTCGTTGTTGTCCCAGTATTCTTATCCGTCACATCTGATGTATAAACAGATGCGCGAGTACCTAAAGCCACAGAATTATCGGTCTGGGCGATAGCAGAGGTTCCGATGGCCACACTATTGGCGCCTTCTGCCGATGTCACATGGGGGTTGGCACTGGTATTCTTCCCAACATCAACTGTTCCCGTCGTAGCTGGATTATCCGCTGTACCGAGGGCAATGCTTCCCTTGCCGCTGGCAGAAACGTTATTGCCGATAGCTACGGCTTTAGAACTGCTGGCCGAAGCATTCGGACCAATGGCCATGGCATCTGCAGCGCCGCTTGTGCTGGCACCGTCACTGTCTGCATTGGCCGTCAATGTATCACTGGATGTGTTAATAGAGAAATACTTGATCTTGGAAGCTGTAATCTTACTTTCCACATTCTTGATTTTTGTATCAATCGCTTCCTGCGTATAGGTATCACTGATTTTCGTATCGGTTGTCTTGATAGTTCCTTCCAAATTCGTATAAGCTGCTTTCAATTGTGCTACCGTAACAGCATCCTGATCATCTGAGCCATCTGCCACATTGGTGATGCGCCGCAGGATGCGATCATTTGATGTTGCGGTTGTCTTACCGCCCAAAGAGATGTAGCCATTGAGCGTCGTGTTATTGGTCAGATAGCTGCTGGAATACGATGTAACGGCTGGAGCTTGCGAGCCATGACCAATAGCGATATTGCCGCCTCCAGCACTAGCATTGTCGCCAAAAGCAATGCTGTCCGTATCAGCAGCAGTAGCATTATAGCCAAAGGCCATGGACTTATCGCCAGAAGCAGTAGTCTGATACCCCATTGCAGTGGCATTGGATACAGCATTTGCACTATGGCCAATGGCGATGGACTCGGCAATGTTTTTGGCATTCGCGTCAGCACTCTGATAATTTGCTTCATAGCCGATGGAAACGTTATAGCCGTTCTGAGGATTGGAATCCTTATCTGCTGCATAGTTGATGCCAGCACCAGCATTGGAACCGATGGCCACGTTGTAGCTGCTCTTTACATTGCTGCCAGCGCCGCTGCCCAAGGCGACGTTCTGCATGCCCTTGACATTGTTGCCCGCATTGGTACCAATAGCGATGAGGGAACCATAGCCGCTGGCACGCCCCTCAGCAGTATCCTTGCCAGCCTGATGGCCGATGGAAATGGAGTCATTGGCATTGGCTTGGGCCCCGTTGCCGATAGCAACCGCATCGGTATTATTGGACTCCGTTTTTACTGCATTACCAGCGTTATCTGTCGCATAGCCAATGGCAATGGACTTGCCGGATACGCTGGTGCCGCTGCCGATGCTGATGCCGCCTTCTGTGGAAGTGGATGTATTTTCACCAATAGCGACCGCCCCTGCGCCGGTAGCAGTGGCGTTGTAACCAATGGCAGTGGCATTGGTTGTATTGGCTCTGGCCGTATTGCCCAGAGCAATAGCATTATCTGCCCCACTGGCAACGGACGCACTGGTACCCAAAGCCATGGCATCTTTAGCCGTCGCTACAGAAGCGCTCTTACCGATGGCCAGGGAATCGTCAGCATTGGTTCCCGTACCTTCGACTTTTGCACCACTTCCGAAAGCCACAGCATCGTTGGCGCCGGTAACGACAGCGCCGCTGCCAATAGCCGTGCTGCCAGAATTGACCGTCTTGGTCACGGTCGTGCCGGACTGGGTGGTGTAGTTGTTGACCTGTGCTCCATTGCCCAGAGCCAGGGCCGTATTGCCGCTGGCCTTAGCAGAAGTTCCCAAAGCCACGCTGTTTTTACCGCCCACAGCAGCCACATCAGCTGTTACATCGCCAACGGTCACCGTACCCTTGTCCTCTCCTGTGACAGCATTTTTACCAAAGGCAATGCCGCCCGTTGCCGTTTCGTTGACCTGAGCACTCGTGCCGACAGCCGTTGCATCCGTTGCGCCGTTGACCTTGGCACCATTGCCGATAGCCGTGCTGCCGGAAATTGTCGCCGTGGTCTTTCCCGACTGATCAGTCGTATTGAGCACCTGAGAACCATAGCCAAGTGCTACCGACTGATTGCCGTTAGCTTTGGCGCTGTCGCCGATGGCCGTGCTGCTGGTGCCGCCGATGCCGGTCGTGGCCGCCGTCGGCGCGTCGGTCGTCTTTTCGCCGGCCTGGGCGCTTGGGCCGATGGCGACGGAGTTAGTGCCGTTGGCAGCCGCATCAGGGGCGTACTTTGTCGTAGTACCGGTTGTTGTTACTGTCGGATTGACCTTGAAATACTTATTCAGCTTCGAGGTGTAACTCGTCGTTGTATTATCAGGATCGAGGCCAATGGCATCAATGACGTTCTTGATCTGCGTATCCAAGGCCGTCAGATTTGTTGCGGTCGTATTACCATTCTTCACATACGTACCATCAGTCGCCGGACGGAGCTCGCTGTACAGCTTACCACCAGTCACCAGCTTCTCATTGCCTGCGGCAATTGTCCCCTTGCCCAATGCGGTACCCCATGCCGTCAAATCCGGCTCCGAAAGATTCGTAAGGTTTGATGCATTGACATCTGCTTTTGTGGCTAAGTTAGTCGTCGTAGATGTTCTCAAATTATCTATCGCCGTCGTATTTGCCGAAATATTGGTGGTATTCGTCGAAATATTGGACGTGTTGTTCTGAATTGCATCTGCATTCGATTTGACCTGTGTATCCAAGGTGCTCAGATTCGACGAGATAGATGCATCTTTCTGGATGTAATTGCCATTTGCGTCCAAAGTACCGATTCTATTACTCAAAGCTGTATCTGCATTTGTCCGATCCATCGTTTCTGTGGAAATGGCATCTGCATTCGTCTTGACCTGTTTGTCCAAATTGGTCAGATTTGCCGCAACAGAATTTCCCATCGTAATATAAGTACCGTCAGTGGCAATCTTGCCGATAGCCTGATCGAGTGCACTCAAATTCTTTGCAACAGTATTGCCCGCAGCAATCGTATTGGTACTAGTTATGCCGGAACGCAACTCCGTATACAACTCCGTATACATGGTTTTGCCGGAGACCAGTCGACTGTCATCAGGCGCAACAGCACCCAGACCGATGGCCCTGCCCCATGCCTCTTCATTCGATTTTTTCTCGTCATCTGTGACAGTGGTAGTCCCATCTGCAGGTTGTAAGTTCGCACCGATATTGGAGGCATCGACTTTGGCATCGGCTGCCCAGCCGACTGGCAGGCTGGTGCCCATGGCGAACAGGGCGATGAGGATGGCGGTGGTTAGTCGCTCGTGCTGGTGCTGGGCGGTGAGACTCTTTGTCTTGCCGCGGCTGTGGACTATCTCGGAGACGACTTGGTAGAGATTCCGTGCACGGTTGTAAATGACTTTATAGACTCTGTTCATATTGACCATCCTTTGCCATTGGGTTTTGCTCTGGCAGGAATTGCCCTGTGCGGACTGAATGGAAGATGCAGGGCTCTCATATTCACATCACACTTTCTCGATGCTGTAAGATTTGCTACATCCTTCTGCCATGATGCCTATATACTGTAATTAAGTTCTATTATAACACAAATATAACACAAATTGTTATTATGTAATTACCTGTACTTCACAAAATTCGCAAAATTAGAATCAAAACAGGAGGTTTTCACATAAAAAAACATCCACCCATGCAAGATCTTTGCAAAGTGGGCGGATGTCTTGTCCGTGTGTCAGGCTGTGCGGCGCGCGAAGCGGTAGCCGATGCCGCGGACGGTCTCGATGGCGTCGCTGACGGCGGGGGCGCCTTTGAGCTTGGCGCGCAGGTGGCGGATGTGGACGTCGACGGTGCGGGTGTCGCCGTAGTACTCATAGCCCCAGATGCGCTCGAGCAGTTCGTCGCGCGAGAAGGCGCGGCCAGGGTTCGTGACGAGCAACTTCAGGAGCTCGTACTCCTTGGGCGTCAGGGCGATGGGCTCGTCGTGGAGCCATGCCTGATAGGAGGAAAAATCGAGGCGCAGGCCGCCGATCTTCAGCGTCTCCTCCCTCCCCTTCTCGCTCTGGCTGTCCTTGGCGGAGCGGCGCAGCACAGCCTTGACGCGCGCGAGCAGCTCGCGCATGGAGAAGGGCTTGACGACGTAGTCGTCGGCGCCGAGCTCGAGGCCGAGCACGCGGTCGATCTCCTCGGCCTTGGCGGTCAGCATGATGATAGGGATGCCGCTCGTCTGCGGGTCGGCCTTGAGACGGCGGCAGACTTCGAGGCCATCGACTTCGGGCAGCATGATGTCGAGCAGCACGAGGTCCATACCAGCGGCCTTGGCGAGGGCTTCGCGGCCGTCGGCGGCCGCCGTGACCTCGTAGCCATTCTTCTTGAGGTTGAAGGTCAAGAGTTCGCGTATGGAGGCTTCATCGTCTACAACGAGAATCTGCATGGTATCATCCTTCCTGTTTCTTTCTGGTTCTCTCTTTGTCAATTGAGTAGTCGGGTCTTTTCTTTGTTGTGCCTGTCAAAAAAGCGGCAGTCTCCCCGCTTCGGGGATGCTGCCGCATCTGCTCAGTAGAAATGCTCGGTCAGGTCGATGAGGTTGTCGCGGACCTGGCGCAGGAAGTCCCAGCGGTTGACGTTCTCCGCGCCGACGGAGAAGCAGACGCCGTCCTTCGTCCAGTAGGCGACGAAGGCGGACTCGCTGACTTCGGCCAGCTGGACCTCGGTGTTCCCGATGGTCATCGTCTGCCAGTCGGCGCCGTAGACGCCGCTCAGGGCCTCGGCTGTCATCTCGGACGGGTCAGCCACGGCCGTGCGCACGGTGAACTGGGCGCGCTTCTCGGGCGCACCGTAACGCGAGGCATAGCGGAGGTCTGCGACCGTGCCGCCGATGAGGAAGCGCTGCTGCAATTCGAGGCCGGAGCTCAGCGGGAAGTAGAGCGGATGGACGCCGAGAGCCTCGGTCAGCTCGCCGTAACTTGCGGCGGGGACCATCGGGTTTGGCATGCCGACGGCTGACTGCGCGGCCGCACTGTCGTCTGTGGCCTGCACAGGTGTGGCGGCCATCTGCGCGGCTTCGCTCGCGGCATCGGCAAAGCTCGTGGCGGGAGCGAGGAAAATGGCACCGGCAGCAGCCAGGGCCATGAGGTTATGATGAAGATGCATGAAAATTCCTCCCATGTCATGAAGTCGGGTGTCTGGAGTCAAGAAATGAGGGCCAAACGCCCCATTTTATTATAATACAGATGGCGCTACAAATCCAGTTGCACCGAACGGAAGCCAGAAAACGGCGGCGCATCACGGTTCATCCTGCGGCAGCCCATTCTCGTATTCCTGCATTTCCTGGTCCGCGGCCGCTCTGACTTCGGGCCAGACGCTGTTGACGTAGGCGCCCATCAGGGCCTTGCCGTTGGCATCGGGGTGCAGGCCGTCGAGGGCGTACTGGGTCGGCAGCAGGCCGTCCTGGGTCGGGATGGCGGCCGCCATGTCGATGTAGGTGTGCGTGCGGATGTAGGCGTTGACCGCGTCGAAGCGCTCCTGCCAGTCGTCGGCCGTCGGCTCGCCAAAGACGTGGTCGATGTTCTCGGGATTGATGGCCGGCAGTGTCACGAGGATCGGGCAGATGCCGTTTTCCAGGCAGCGCTGGCGCATGGTCTCAAGGTCGGCGATGACCGCATCCGTGTCCTCCCCTGCCCGCAGGCTGTTGCTGCCCGTCATGATGATGAGGTAGCGCGGATGGAACGGCAGGACATCGCGGTCAAAGCGCTCCGCGGTCATGCCGCTCGTGTCACCGCTCTGCGAGAGGTTGATGGCGGGGAAGTCAAGGTAGTGGAGCCAGCTGAACGAGAAGACGGCCGGGCTGTAGGAGAAGTGGCCGCCGCCGTGGCTGATGCTGTCGCCGAGCACGGCGACCTGCCAGCCGTCGGCGGGATCTGTGCGGAACGAGCGCACGCGCGACCACTGCCCCATGGGATTGCCCTCGCCGTCAAACGAGCGCACGCGCCAGTAAAAGGGCGCGGACCCGTAATGGGCCTGCGGGTCGTAGATCTCGGCCATATCGCTCGTGAGCGTCTCAATCGGCACGGCATCGGGGTCGTCCTCGGGATTCACCGCGTAGATGGCGACTTCGTAGCTTGCGGCCGTGGTCTGGCCGATCCAGGTGTAGACGGGGTAAAGAAGCGTCTCCCCTCGCCTGCCGCCATACTCTGCCGTCAGCACGGGCGCATCCATCGGCGGCAGGTCCGGCGAGGTGTAGAGCACGGCAAGGTCGCTGTACGGCGTGTAGGGCGTGCCGTTGAAGTCGAGGGCGCGCACGCGCCAGTAGACGGGCTCGGTCCTAGAGCCAAGCTGGTCTGCCGCAAATTCGCGCAGGGGCGCGTTGTAGGCGTTCTGGTAGATGCTGCGCGTGCGGAAGACGGATTCATCGGAGTTCTTGGCGGGCGACAGATGCTCGGGTTTCTTGGTAAAGAATTCGATCTCGTACATGACGGCCTCGTCGTCCGTGTCCCAGGTCAGTATCGGCGAATACGAGAGCGGCGTCTCGGGCGTCGTCATACTGAGACCCGCGGGCGGCGGTGTCAGGAGATGCGAGGACGCCTCATGGCGCGGCGTCAAGAGGAGCGCCGTGAGCACGATGACAAGGCACGAAAAGCCGAGGATGGCCGCGAAGAGATGGCGGCGGCTATGGTGATGGAGATTCTTCATGAGAGCTCCCCCCTTTCTTGTGGTAACTGTTGCATCACAGATTGCATTATAGCATAGAATTGTCCTATAATAGAAGAAAATTTACGATATACATGAATGTACATCAGGATGAGGATGAAGTATGCGAGCAAAGAAGAATTTCCTGCTGGTCAAGAATCAGCGCATCGAGCAAAACGAGCGCCTCTCGGAGAAGGCGAAGGCGCGCCTCGGGAAGTCGAAGGCGGACAATACGCTCAAGGCGTACTGTGCGGACTGGAGTGACTTCTCGGACTGGTGCCGCTATCACGGCGAGCGCGATCTGCCGGCGCGGCCGGAGACGATCGTCAACTACCTCAACGACCTTGCGGATGATGCGAAGGCGAACACGGTGGCGCGGCGCGTGACGGCGATCTCGGAGAACCACATGGCGGCAGGCTACACGGGCAAGAACAATCCGGCAAAGGACGCGCTCGTGCGGACGGCGATGGAGGCGATCCGGCGCGAGAAGGGCACGTTCCAGCAGGGCAAGGCGCCGATCCTGATGGAGACGCTCTACGTGCTGGCGGACTGCTTCGGCGACGACATCGTCTCGCTGCGCGACAGGGCGCTGATCTTCCTCGGCTTTGCGGGGGCGTTCCGCCGCTCGGAGCTCGTGGCGATCCAGGTGGAGCATCTGACGTTCACGACGCAGGGGCTCGTGATCCTCGTGCCGCAGTCGAAGAGCGACCAGCTCGGGCGCGGCACGGAGATCGCGGTGCCGTATGCGCCCGACCCGGAGGTCTGCGCCGTGCGGGCGGTGCGGGCCTGGCTGCAGGCGGCGGACATCCACACGGGTCCCCTCTTCCGGCCGTTCACGCGCAGCCATACGCTCAGGGATTCGCAGCTGACGGACAAGTCGGTGGCACTGATCGTGAAGAAGTACGCAGCGCTTGCGGGGTTCAACCCGGCGAGCTTTGCGGGCCACAGTCTGCGCAGGGGCTTCGCGACGAGTGCGGCGCAGCACGACGTGGATGCGCTGACGATCATGCGGCAGACGCGGCATCATTCGGAGAAGATGGTGCACCGGTATATTGAGCAGGGCAATATCTTCAAGGAGAACCCGCTCAACAAGATGTACAAGAAGTGAGGATCAGCAAAGGGCGAGGGCATGCATTCCGGCTTCGTCGCTCCGTTGAATGATCCCCATGCGACGGATGACGTATCTAGGTATTTCGCCGCCTGACGCGGCGGCCTGGCATCGCTGTTTCTAGGTACGGCGGCTCGGGGCTCAGCCTGCGGCGGTCACTTCGCTCCTGCAGGCGGAATGCATGCCCTCGCCCCGAAGCGGATGTCTGCGGACTGAGCTTCTGCGTGGCGCGGCCGATTGCTTCGCTCCGGCCTTAGGTTTTGGGTTTGTTGCTTGTACAAAAAAGGCTTCCCCTCTCATTTGAGATGGGAAGCCTTTTTATTGCGCGCTTAGAGCACGGCTTTGTGGCTGAGGTTGATGCGGCCTTTGTCGTCGATCTCGACGACTTTGACCTGGAGCTGGTCGCCGACCTGGACGACGTCTTCGACTTTCTCGACGCGGTGGTTGGCGAGCTGGGAGATGTGGCAGAGGCCTTCTTTGCCTGGCAGGACTTCGACGAAGGCGCCGAATTTCATCAGGCGGGTGACGCGGCCGGTGTAGACTTCACCGACTCCGACTTCGCGGACGATGTCTTCGATCATCTGCTTGGCTTTCTTCATGCCCTCGGCATCGCTGGAGGTGATGAAGATGTTGCCGTCTTCGTGGATGTCGATGTCGACGCCGGTCTCATCGATGATCTTCTTGACGACTTTGCCGCCGGTGCCGATGACGTCGCGGATCTTGTCGACCTTGATCTTGATGGTCTCGACGCGTGGTGCGTACGGGGAGAGCTCGGCGGCTGGCTTGTCGATGCACTCGAGCATCTTGCCGAGGATGAAGGCGCGGCCGCGCTTGGCCTGCTGGAGGGCGGAGGACAGGATCTCGCGGGAGAGGCCGTCGACTTTGATGTCCATCTGGATGGCGGTGATGCCTTCCGTCGTACCGGCCACCTTGAAGTCCATGTCGCCGAGGGCGTCTTCCATCCCCTGGATATCGGTCAGAATCGTGTACTTATCCCCTTCTTTGACGAGGCCCATGGCGACACCGGAGACGGGGCGCTTGATGGGCACGCCGGCGTTCATCAGCGAGAGCGTGCTGCCGCAAACGGAGCCCATGGAGCTCGAGCCGTTGGACTCGAGGACCTCGGAGACGAGGCGGATGGTGTACGGGAACTCCTCGATGGAGGGGATGACGGGCACGAGGGCGCGCTCGGCAAGGGCGCCGTGGCCGATCTCGCGGCGGCCGGGGCTGCGCATCGGGCGGGCTTCGCCGACGCTGTAGCCCGGGAAGTTGTAGTGATGGATGTAGTGCTTCGTCGTCTCAGGTCCGAGGCCGTCGATGATCTGCTCGTCGCCGAGAGAGCCGAGCGTCGTGACCGTGAGGATCTGGGTCTGGCCACGCGTGAAGAGGCCGGAGCCATGCGTACGCGGCAGCAGTCCGACTTCGCACGAGACGGGGCGCACTTCTTCGACTTCGCGGCCGTCCGGGCGGATCTTCTCGTGGGTGATCATGTGGCGCACGACGGACTTCTCGAGGTCGTGGATGGCGATGGCGATCTCTTTATCCATCTCCGGGTAGAGCTCGAGGAAGTGCTCCATCGTGTCGGTCGTGACCTCGGCGATATGGGCGTCGCGGTCGAGCTTGTCCGGGTTGCGGACAGCGGCGTCGAGGCGGTCCTTCGCGTAGTCGCGGATGGCCTCCTCCATCTCGTGCGGGACGAGGAAGAGCTTCGGCTCGCTCTTCTCTTTGCCGCAGTCGGCCTGGATGCCCTGCTGGAATTCGACGAGGCGCTTGATCTCCTCATGGCCGAACAGGATGGCGTCGAGGATGACGTCCTCCGGCAGCTCGTTGGCGCCGGCCTCGACCATCATGACGGCGTCGTGGGAGCCGGCGACGGTGAGGTTCAGCGTCGATACCTTGCGCTGCTCTTCCGTCGGGTTGATGACGAATTCATCGTTGACGCGGCCGACGCGCACGCCCGCAATCGGTCCCATGAACGGGATGTCGGAGACAGTCAGGGCGCACGATGCGCCGATCATGGCGGCGAGTTCCGGTGCGTTGTCCTGCTCGACGGAGAGGACGGTCGCGACGATCTGGACGTCGTTGCGGAAGCCCTTCGGGAACAGCGGGCGAATCGGGCGGTCGATCAGGCGCGCGCAGAGGATGGCGTCGCTCGACGGGCGGCCCTCACGCTTGATGAAGCCCCCCGGGATCTTGCCTGCTGCATACATCTTCTCTTCGTAGTCGACCGTCAGCGGGAAGAAGTCCACGCCTTCGCGCGGCTCAGCCGATGCCGTGGCCGTGACGAGCACGACGGTGTCGCCGTAGCGCACGAGCACGGCGCCGTTGGCCTGCTTCGCGAGCTGTCCGTTCTCGATGACGAGCGGGCGGCCTGCGAGTTCCATCTCAAAGCGATTCATAAAAACCTCCTTGTATCTCTACTTCATTCGTATCTCTTGTTCTATGTTTATTTTTCCAGAAAAAAAAGCGGGATTGCTCCCGCTTTCCGCTTCAGGATCGCTCGCCAGCAATCAGCGCTCAACCGTGGAACGCAGACCAAGCTTTGCGATAATCGAACGATAACGCTCAATATCCGTCTTGTAGAGGTAGCTGAGCAGACGACGGCGATGGCCGACCATCTTCAGCAGACCGCGACGGGAATGATGATCCTTCTTGTGCTGCTTGAGGTGCTCCGTCAGATAGTCGATACGTGCGGAGAGGACAGCGATCTGTACTTCCGGCGAACCCGTATCACCCTCGTGAACGGCATACTTCTGCATGATTTCCTGTTTTGCTTCCTGAGTCAGCATGTTGGTAATTCCTCCTGTATCATGTAACAATCTCCATCAGCCAAGAATACGTCGGAGTTCTTCGCAATCTGGGCTGAGGTCTGCCATTTGGCACTTTCAATAGTATATCACAGCCGTCAAGCGCTTGTAAAGCAATGGCGCCAGATTTCTTTGGCCCGCTCGCGGTCCCTGTGCATCTGCGCGACAAGGGTCGCGACTGAATCGAACTTCTCTTCATCGCGTATCTTCTGCAGGAAGCGGACTTCGAGCAGCCTGTCGTAGATGTCCTTGGAAAAGTCCTGGATGTTGACCTCGATGCGGCGGTTGCAGCCCGGGAAGGTCGGGTTGTTGCCGATGTTGGCGAGTGCAGCGTAGTCGCGGTCGCCGTAGTGGGCCGTCGCGGCGTAGACGCCGTTCGGCAGCATGACCTGGGCGTCGGGGATAGCGAGGTTGGCCGTCGGGAAGCCCAGCGTGCGGCCGCGCTTGTCGCCGTGGATGACGCGGTCGAGCACAGTGAAGGGCCGGCCGAGGCACTCCTCTGCCGCCGCGAGGTCACCGCCCGCGATCAGGCCGCGGATGCGTGTGCTGCTGACGGGGCGGCCGCCGAGCTGGACGGCCGGGCAGATCTCGGCGCGGAAGCCGTAGTCGCCCGCCACGCGCTGCAGCATGCGGTGCGTGCCCTTGCCGCGGCTGCCGAAGGTGTAATTCGGCCCCGTCACGAGGATGTGCGGCGCAAAGGAGTCGCGCAGGAGCGCGAGAAAGTCCTCCGGCGTGCGGCGCGCGAGGTCCTTCGTGAACGGGATGGCCATGAGGATGTCGACGCCGAGTTCCTCGATGAGCTGGCGGCGCAGTGCATTGTTGCTGATCTGCGGCGGCACGGCCTGCGGCGCGAGGACGGCGAGCGGATGGTTGCTGAAGGTGAAGACCATGCTCTCGCCGCCAATCTCATGCGCGAGGTCGACCGCGCGCTTTATGATGCTGCGGTGGCCGCGGTGGACGCCGTCAAACATGCCGAGTGCGATGACGAGGCGCGGGTGGTCCTGTCGCAGCGTGGTGAGTCTGGAATAGAATTGCATCGCTTGTTCCCCTCTCATGGTTTTGCCGCCGGCTCGCGGTGGATGACCTTGGCCGGGATGACCTCCCGGCTCTCCCGGTCGTAGCGGCCGATGCCGAGGAAGCGGCCCCCGCAGTAGACGCGCAGCGTGTCGGTCTCCGGCACGCGCTGCCGCTCGCCCGTGCCGAGGCCGTTGCAGAAGGCCTTCTCGCGGCGCGGGTCGAGGTCGTAGCGCTCGAGGTGACTCAAAAAGTGCGCGGGCTCCAGGACGGCGCCCTCCCCCGCCTCGGCGAGCTCTTCGAGCGTCAGCGCATCAGCGAGCGCAAAGTCGCCGACGCGGCTGCGCACGAGGAAGCTCATCGTCGCCGGCAGGCCGAGCGCCGCCCCAATGTCGAGGCAGAGGCTCCTGATGTAGGTGCCCTTCGAGCACTTGACATCGAGGAGCACCTTGTGCGCCTCCGGCTGATAGGCGACGAGGTCAAGCGAATGGATCGTGACCTCGCGCGAGGGGACCTCGACCTCCTTGCCCTCGCGCAGGAGGTCGCAGGCACGCTTGCCGCCGATCTTGATGGCGGAGTGTGCCGGGGGCGTCTGGCGGATGCGGCCCGTGAAGCCTGCGAGGACATGCTCGATGGCTTCCTGCGAGGGCATCATGAAGTCCGTGACCTCCTCCGTGATTTTCCCCGTATCATCGCCGCTGTCCGTCGCAAAGCCGAAGGTCAGCTCGGCGCGGTACGTCTTGTCGGCGAGCTCGAGGTACTCGATGAGGCGGGCAGCCTGCCCAACAGCGATCGGCAGCACGCCGGCCGCTGCCGGGTCGAGCGTGCCGGCATGGCCGACGCGCTTCATGTGGAGCACCTTGCGCACGGCGCCGATGACATCGTGCGAGGACATGCCGGGCGGCTTGAGGATGTTGAGGAATCCGTCCATCATTCAGCCTCCCGGATGGCTTTCGAAATGGCCTCGCAGATCACGCGCTTGGCCCGCTCGTACGACATCAGGAGCGTGCAGCCGGCGGCGCGCCTGTGGCCTCCGCCGCCGAACTGCACGGCAATCGCGCTGACATCGAGTCCTTTCGAGCGCATGCTGACGCGGCAGATGCCCTCCTCCTTCGTCTTGAGCACGACGGCGATGTCGACGCCTTCAATGACGCGGATCATGCCGATGAAGGACTCCGTCGACTTCATGCGCGCCGTCGTCTCCGCATCGAGGAAGATGCCGGCCGCATGGCCGTCGGCAAAGAGCTCGGCGCGCTCGATGGCCTCGCCGATGTCGCGGACAGTCTGGTATGGCTTCTGCTCGAGCGCCTCTGAGATGACGTTTGGCTCGACGCCGTGGTCTAAGAGCTCCGCCGCCGCGCGCATCGTGTGCGATGTCGTGTTCGAGAAACGGAAGAAGCCCGAGTCCGTCGCGAGGCCCGTGTAGATGCACATGGCCATCGCCTTGTCGAGGTGGACGGGGAGCTCGTGCATGAGGTCGTAGATGATCTCCGCCGTCGCCGCGCGCGTCGGCGCGATGTAACTGTATTCTGCCGAGCCGTCGTTCGTCTGATGATGATCGATATTGAGGAGGTGCTCCGCATGGACTGCCTTGAGCACATCGCCCGTGCGGTCCGTGGCCGTGTCGAGCACGACGAGGAGGTCGGCCTCTACGGGTCTCTCCACCTCCGGCCTGCCAATAATATCATATCCCGGCAGCACCGAAAAGATGGCCGGGATATCATCATCGAGCAGAACGAGAGCTTCCTTGCCGAGCGAGCGCAGGATGTGCATGAGGCCGAGCGAGGACCCGATGGCGTCGCCGTCGGGGTTCTGGTGGGCCGTGATGACAATCCGCTGAGCGCTGGCCAGGATGGCTGCTGTTTCACTCAATGTCACTATCATGTCAATGTTCTTCTTTCTTGTCGTCTTCGATCTCTGTCGACTCTGTCGAATCGTTCTTCGCCTTGTCCTCGGCCTCGATCTTCAGCAGGAGCTCTTGGATGTGCGCGCTGTAGTCGAGGGACTTGTCCACGACGAAGGAAAGCTCAGGCGTGAAGCGCAGGCGGATACGCTTGCCGATCTCGCGGCGGATGAAGCCGAGCGAACTCTGCAGTCCTGCCCAGCAGTCCTTGACCTGCTGTTCACTGCCCATGAGGCTCACGTAGATCTTGGCCTCGCGCAGATCGCCCGTACACTCGACGGACGTGACCGTCACGAAACCGATGCGCGGGTCCTTGAGCTCACGCAGGATGATCTTTGAAATCTCCTGCTTCATGAGCTCCTGGACCTTCTCTACCCGGAGCTGGCTCATGGCATTCCCTCCTTTATGTCTAGTATGTCTATGTCTGTTGCGTATGTTGATTGTTGGTCGTTATCGCTTGTCGCGCCTCGCGATGTGCTTCGTGAAGCTCAGTCCTTCTCGGCGTCTTTTGCCTTGGCGGCAGCAGCCTTGGCCTGCTCTTCGCGCTTCTTGGCAGCAGCCTTGTTGGCATCGGCAATCGTCGTCGCGATCTCTTCCATCGTGTAGGCCTCGATGATGTCGCCTTCCTTGAAGTCGCGGAAGTCGACAATGGAGATGCCGCACTCGTAGCCTGCGTTGACTTCCTTGACCTCATCCTTGAAGCGGCGCAGCGAGTCGATCTCGCCATCGAAGATCTCGATGTTGTCGCGGATGATGCGGATCTTGGAGTTGTTGCAGATCTTGCCTTCGAGCACGTAGGAACCGGCGACGAGCGCCTTCGAGAACTTCATGACCTGGCGGATCTCGACGCGGCCCTGGACGACTTCCTTGTACTTCGGCTTGAGCATGCCGCTCATCGCATCCTTGACGTCGTTGATGGCGTCGTAGATGACGCGGTACGTGCGGATGTCGATGTTCTCCGTGTCGGCGAGCTTGCGCGCGTTGGCGTCCGGGCGGACGTTGAAGGCGATGATCAGCGCGTTCGAAGCCGATGCCAGCATGACATCCGACTCGTTGACGGCACCGACGCCCGAATGGACGATGGAGACGCGGACCTCATCGTTCTTGTTGAGCTTGAGGAGCGAGCTCGAGAGCGCCTCGACAGAACCCTGTACATCGGCCTTGATGACGATGTTGAGATCCTTGATGTCGCCTTCCTGGATCTGGTGGAAGAGGTCGTCGAGCGAGACTTTCTTGCTCTTGATGAGGTTGTTGCGCTGGCGCTCGATGCGGGCCTCGGCAATGGAGCGGGCCTGCTTCTCCTCGAGCACGGCGAGGATGTCGCCGGCTTCCGGCACATCGTTGAGGCCGAGGATCTCGACTGGTACGGACGGGCCGGCCTTCTTGACGTTCTCGCCGCGGTCGTTGACCATGGCGCGGACCTTGCCGTACGTCGTGCCGCAGACGACAGAGTCGCCGATGCGCAGCGTGCCGTTCTGGACGAGGACGGTTGCGACAGGGCCGCGGCCCTTGTCGAGCTTGGCCTCGACGATGACGCCGCGCGCATCGCGGTTCGGGTTGGCCTTGAGCTCCTTGACCTCTGCGACGAGCAGGACCATCTCCAGGAGGTCATCGATGCCGATCTGCTTCTTGGCCGAGACAGGGACCATGATCGTGTCTCCGCCGTATTCCTCCGGCACGAGGCCCTGCTCCATGAGCTCCTGCTTGACGCGGTCCGGATTGGCACCCGGTTTATCGATCTTGTTGATGGCGACGATGATCGGCACGCCTGCCGATTTCGCGTGGTGGATGGCCTCGATCGTCTGCGGCATGACGCCGTCGTCAGCAGCGACGACGAGGATGGCGATATCCGTGATCTGGGCGCCGCGCGCACGCATGGCCGTGAAGGCCTCATGGCCCGGCGTGTCGAGGAAGACGATCTTCTTGCCCTTGCAGTTGACCTGGTACGCACCGATGTGCTGCGTGATGCCGCCGGCCTCATGCGTCTGGACATGCGTATTGCGGATGCAGTCGAGCAGCGACGTCTTGCCGTGGTCGACATGGCCCATGACCGTGACGACTGGCGGGCGGAGCTTCAGCGACTTCGGATCATCCTCGATTTCCGGGATCTCCGTCGGGTCTACCTCTGGCGGCAGCTCTTCGCACGTCACGCCAAATTCGGAAGCCACGAGGGCGGCCGTATCAAAGTCGATTTCCTGGTTGATCGTCGCCATGACGCCCATCATGAAGAGCTTCTTGACGACTTCAGCGGCCGTGTAGCTCATCTTGGACGCGAGGTCCTTGACGGCGATCGTCTCCGGCAGCTTGATGTGCTTCGGATGCGCGATCTCGACCTTCGGCGCCTGCTGGCCGCGCTTGTTGTTGCGGCCGCGGCGGTTATTGCGGTCGTTGCGGTTGCCGCCGAAGCGGTTCGTGCGGTCGTTACGGCCACCGCGCTCATTGCGGCTGCCGCCGTTGCGGCGGTCGTTGCGGTTGCCGCCGCGGTTATTGCTGCCGCCGCCATTGCCGTTGCGGTTGCCGCCGTTATTGCTATTGCCGCCATTCGTGTGGCTCGGGCGGTTGCTGCTCGACGCTGCCGCGCGGCTGTTGCCATGGTTGCCCGCGTTGCCGCTGTTGCTATTGTTGCGGCCGGCATCGCTGCGGCGGTCATGGCGGCTGTTATTGCCGTTATTGCCGCTGTTGCTATTACTGCCGCTGTGGTTCGGCTTGGCGGCCTGCGGCTTCTCGGCGCGCTTCTCCGCTGGCTTTGCGGCCGGCTTCTGAGCAGGCTGAGCGGCCGGTGCCTTTGCCTGCGGCTTGGCGCCCTTATTGTTCAGCGAATTCTTGATGGCCGTGCGCTCTTCTTCGCCGACGCTCGAGAAATTATTGGCAGCCTTGAACTTGTTGCGCTTGAGGATATCCAGAATGACTTTGCTATCCGTGTTGAACTCTTTGGCGAGCTCGTAAACTCTGTATTTGGACATTGATCCACCCCCGGTTATTATTTCATACTCATGGCTCCTTCATCAACTCGCGCAGCTTCTTCGCAAAGCCTTGGTCCGTCAAGGCTGCGACAGCGCGGTACTCCTTGCCGAGGCAGTGGCCGAGCATCTCCCGGTCAAGCCCCTCAAGGCAGGGAACCTTGTATCGATCCGCTAGGATCGCGTAATCTTTCTTTGTTTCATCTGAGGCATCCGCGGCCACGAGGACGAGTACGGCCTCGCGGCTCTTGAGAGCCTGCTCCACAGCGAAGGCGCCGGATACGATGCGGCGCGCCCGCTGGGCCATGCTCAAAAGATTCGTGATACGCTCTTCTCTGGTATGCGCCATGGCTCAGCCCTCAGCCTCATCCTCGAACAATTCGCGCTCGAGGAGATCGTAGACGGCCGCGTCAATCGGCGACTTGAAGGAACGCTCGAGGCCATGACTCTTCTTGGCCTTGTCGAAGCATTCGCGCTTGTGGCAGATGTAGGCGCCGCGCCCAGGCTTCTTGCCCGTGAAATCCACGGAGAATTCGCCCTCGGGGCTGCGCACGATCCGCACCATTTCCTTTTTGGGACGGCTTTCCTGGCAGCCCAGGCACATCCGCTGCGGTATCTTCTTGATCTTCATCATGCAATCATTCAACCTCAGCCGTGAAGGACTCGTCCCCCGTGACTTCGACCTCATTCATGTTGGCATCGAGCTCTTCGTCAGCAGCCTGCGACTCGCTCTTGATATCGATCTTCCAGCCCGTGAGCTTAGCGGCGAGGCGGGCGTTCTGACCTTCCTTGCCGATCGCGAGCGAGAGCTGGTAGTCCGGCACGACGACGCGCGAGACTTTCTCCGTCTCATTGACCGCGACGGAGACGACCTTGGCCGGGCTCAGCGCATTGGCGATGAACTTGGCCGGATTGTCGCTCCACTTGACGATGTCGATCTTCTCGCTGCCGAGCTCATCGACGATCGACTGGACGCGCAGGCCGCGGTGGCCGACGCAGGAGCCGACCGGATCGACGTTCTCGTCCTTCGAGTAGACGGCGATTTTCGAACGGTTGCCCGGCTCGCGCGCGACCGACTTGATCTCGACGATGCCCTCCTGGATCTCCGGCACCTCGAGTTCGAAGAGGCGTTTGAGGAGGCCCGGATGCGTGCGCGAAACGACGATCTGCGGTCCCTTGTTCGTCTTCTTGACCTCGACGACGTATGCCTTGATGCGGTCGCCGTGCGCGTACGTCTCCGTCGGGATCTGCTCAGCCGGCGTCAGCACGGCTTCCGTCTTGCCGAGGTCGATGTAGACGTTGTGGTTCTCGACGCGCTCGACGAGGCCCGTCAGGATGTCACCCTCGCGGCTCATGAACTCCTCGTAGATGATGCCGCGCTCTGCCTCGCGGATGCGCTGGACGACGACCTGCTTCGCCGTCTGAGCGGCGATGCGGCCGAAGTTCGCCGGCGTCACCTCGATCTCGATGACGTCGCCTACCTCGTAGTCCGGCTTGATCGTGCGGGCCTGAGCCAGCGAGATCTCCGTGATCTCGTCCTCCGGGTCCTCGACGACCGTCTTGATCGCGTAGACATGATAGTGACCCGTCTCTCTGGAAAGCGTGACGCGGACATTCTGCGCCGAGCCAAAGTTGCGCTTGTAAGCCGAGATCAGGGCAGCCTCGATGGCCTCGAAGAGGACCTCTTCATCGATGCCTTTCTCCTTGCCGAGCTCTTTGAGCGTCATCAGGAATTCCTGACCATTGTCCTTCGCTTTCGTCGTTTTTCTTGCCAAAATGATATCCTCCCAAATGAACGGGGGAATGCCCCCTTTTTTTGCTGTATCAGATGCTTGCGCCGTCAGAAGTCGATATGCAGGCGGACCTGTGCGATATCCGCCAGCGCAATCTTCGCCGCGCCGTCGAGCTCGATGGCATCGCCGTCAAAGCCCGTGAGCTCGCCCACGAGGAGCTTCTTGCCCTCGCGCGGCGCGTAGAGCGTCACGTCGACTTTCTTGCCCTGCTCGCGCACGAAGTCGCGCGGCTTGCGCAGGACGCGGTCGATGCCCGGCGAGGACACCTCCAGAATGTACGAATCCGGCACAACATCGCCCTTGTCAAGCTCCGCTTCGAGTTTCTCGCTCAGGGCCTGACAATCCTCGATATCGATGCCGCCTTCCTTATCGATGTAGACGCGCAGATACCAATCGTGCTCCTTGACATACTCGACATCGACGAACTCAATGACGTCCTGGTCCTTCAGGAGCTCCTGCACGATTGCCTCCACGGCATCTTCAACCTGCTGCTTTGCCATACATCCACCTCCAGATTTCTGCTTGTGCTTCACGGTGACCCTGTCATCCGTGTCTTTCTCACATAAGATTAAAGAGTGGGTTCGCACCCACTCTTCACTAAACAACCTTAAATTAACTATTTCATCTTAACACAAAAGACAAGGCTTGTAAATGGTATCTGAAAAAAAGTCACGGCATTGTTGTGCGCTGCTTCTTCCGATGCGTGCGGCGCCAGATGAAATAGAGCACGGCGTTGAAGAAGATGATGACCGTGCAGCAGATGCCGTACATGAAAGCGTAGCCAAACTGGGCGGCGACGAAGCTCAGGAGGACGGCGGCGAGGCCGACGCTGATGTCGAGCGACCAGAAGTAGGTGGCCGTCGCGACGCCAGCGCGCGCGGCGGGCGCACTCTCGACGGCGAGCGTCTGGAAGGCTGGCGAGAGCGCGCCGAAGCCGATGCCGAGCACGGCGGCCGAGATGAGCAGGCCCGCCGTCGTCCCGACCTGGCTGAAGAGCAGCATGCCGGCGGCGAAGCAGGCAAAACCCGGATAGACCGTCCAGTCGGGGCCCTTCTCGTCGAAGAGGCGGCCGATGACGGGGCGCGTCAGGATGATGACGAAGGCAAAGACGACGAAGAACAGGCTCGTCTCAGCCTGAAGGCCGAGGCTCTTGGCGTAGAGCGGGATGAAGGTCAGGATGCCGCCGTAGGCGAAGAAGACCATGCCGCCTAGAAGTGCCGGCGCGAGCGAGCGCCGCTCGATGAAGTCCGAGAGATGGAAGCCCTTCTTCTGGCGCCTGGCCGGGCGGACGACCTCATCGGGCAGCCGGCGCGCATTGGCCGCGAGGAAGGTCAGCGCCGCGAGCGCCGTCAAAAAGGCAAACAGCGCTATGCTGCCGAAATTGCCGATGAGCACGAGGCCGATGAGCGGGCCGACGACCATCGCGAGGTTCGTCGAGAGCGCGAAGTAGCCGATGCCCTCGCCCTTGCGCGAGGCCGGCAGCACGAGCGCAGCCATCGCCGCCGCAGCCGTCGTCGCGAGTGCGAAGATGCAGCCGTGCAGGAAGCGCAGCGCATAGATGGCCTGCTCGGAGTGCAGCCAGTTGAAGGCGAGCATGACGAGGAAAAACGCGATCGTTGCGGCGCGCATCAGGCGCTGCTTGTTGACCGCGTCGATGATGCGGCCGGCCAGCGGGCGGCAGCTCACCGCACCGATCTGGAAGGCCGTCATCGCGAGGCCCGCCTCCATGTCGCCGCCGCCCAGGGTGTCCATGATGAATATCGGCAGCGACGCCACCATGATGTACTGGGACATGAACAGGAAGAGGTTGCTCCCTCCCATCCCCAGGAATTCCGGCGTCCATAGCTTCTCTCTCTCCATATGATCTTCCTTTCCGAAATCATGCCATACAATGTGCAGCGGCAGCTTTGCGCCGCGGTCAGAGCCTTTCCTCGATCTTGCGCAGCATGCGGCGCAGGTCCTCCTGCTCCGCCTCGCTGAGCGCCCCGAGGAAATCGAAGTTCTTGTGCTCGTCGAGCTCCGTGAGCCGCGCGACGAGCGCTCTGCCCCGCTCCGTCGTCCGCAGCATCATGTGGCGCATGTCATCCGGATTGGGCGTGCGGTCGATGAATCCCTTGTCGTCGAGATGCGTGACGAGCGCCTTGACCGTGTTCTGGTTCTTCTCGATCTTCTCGGCGAGCGCCTTCTGGCATAACGGTTCATATTCTGCAATCGTCTTGAGCGCCACCCACTGCTCCACCGTGATGCCATACGCCTTGAACACCTCGTCGACCGCATAGTGAATCTTGCGCGCCACGCGGCTGATCATGTACCCAATCGTATTGTCCAAAATCATGCCATATCCTTCCTTTCTCGTTCTCTTACATTCCGCCTATTATAGTACGGCCTCGTATAATTGTCAAACAGAGCACCCTCGCCCTGTCAAACCGATCGATTTTTGTATATAATAGAAGCAGACTGGAGGATGATACAATGGATATCTGTAAGACATACACGGCTGCCGCATCGCGTTACGAGGCGATGGCTTATCCGCACTGCGGCAGGAGTGGGCTGCGCCTGCCGCGCGTTGCGCTGGGACTCTGGCACAACTTCGGCGACACGGCAGACTACGCTACGATGAAGGCGCTCTGCTGCACAGCGTTTGACCACGGCATCACGTACTTTGACCTCGCCAACAACTACGGGCCGGCCTACGGCAGTGCCGAGCGGAACTTCGGCCGCCTCATGGACGACCTCTTCCGCCCCTACCGCGACGAGCTCGTCATCGCGACGAAAGCCGGTTACGACATGTGGCCCGGCCCCTACGGCAACTGGGGCAGCCGCAAGTACCTGATCGCCAGCCTCGACCAGAGCCTCAGGCGCATGCACCTCGACTACGTCGACATCTTCTACCACCACCGCATGGATCCCGAGACGCCGCTCGAGGAGACGATGGGCGCGCTCGCGCAGATCGTCAGGAGCGGCAAGGCGCTCTACGTCGGCCTCTCGAATTACGACGGCCCGACGCTCCTGCACGCGGCGACCATCCTGCACGAGATGCACGTGCCGTTCATCGTCAACCAGAACCGCTACTCCATCTTCGACCGCACGATCGAGAAGAACGGCCTCAAGAGCACATCGGCCGACCTCGGCCTCGGAATCGTCGCCTTCAGCCCGCTCTGCCAGGGCCTCCTGACCGACCGCTACCTGAGCGGCATCCCCGAGGACAGCCGCATCCGCCGCGACGGCCGCTTCCTCAAGGAGAAGTCCCTGACGCCCGAGAAGCTGCAGGCCATCCGCGCGCTGAGCAAGCTCGCCGAAGAGCGCGGCCAGACGCTCGCCGAGATGGCCCTCGCCTGGGACCTCAAGGACGCGGATGTCACCACCGTCCTCATCGGCGCCTCCAAGCCCGAGCAGATCCTCGACAACATCAAGGCCATCGAGAACACTCACTTCACCGCTGAAGAGCGGCAGGAGATCGACGCCATCTCCCTGGCCCCCGGCGTCCAGGGACTCGTGCGCTGAACATGTTCCCGCACACAAAAACCGCTTCGCAGCAAGATAGCTGCGAAGCGGTTTTCTGTCAGTCCCAGACGATCTTCATCAGCTCTGGATAATGCTCCTCGAGTTCCTGCAGGAGGACGCGGAACATCGCGTAGACGAGGTCGCCGTCGATCTTCTCTTCGCCGCAGAGGATGCAGGTGTCGAGCACGACGTTCTCTTCATCGTCGATGTAGTACTTGCATGTCTTGTACTTCTTGTTGTAGCGGTTGAGCGTCTCGAGCAGCTCCTCGCGGTTCTGGCTGCGCACGGCGCGCGGCACGACGAGGATGCGGATCATCGCGTAGATGCTCGTGTCGAGGATGACGACGAGCGGCAGCCGGTTGCCGCGGACCTCCGCAAACGACCGGAAGGCCACCGTCTCGTAGTTGTCATCGGGGATCTCCTCGATCGTGAACGCCAGAGGCCGCGTCTTCTCAACGTATGCTTTGAATTCTTCTGCTTTCTTGTTCATGATGCTCACCTTTCCTTATCTGTATCTTCATCTGTATCTTCTGGAATGATCTGACAGTCGGCCGGGAAGCCCGTTGAGCGTCCCGGCTTTCCTGTCATGACGTCATGCCTTTTCGCTTTCTGCTTCATCAACGTCCGTCACTCCTGGCTTTGCCTTGGATGCGCCGAGGTAGTCCGACGCATCGACGAGGCCGAAGCGGTCGTGGAGCGAGAGGGCCGGATGGTAGTACGTACGATAGAAATCGTAGCGGTCCTTGTTCTTCATCATGCGCATCCAGTCCGCCTCCGTGTAGCGCTCGCGGTTTACCCGGTAGTGGTCGGCGAGATCCAGGAGGTTGCCATTGCTGTGCTGCGCATTGACCTGGCCGTAGAAGCGCAGGAACATCCAGCGGTTCTCGTCCGGCGCACCATTGAGCCAGGAAGCGAGGGCTTCCTTCGGGTCGTTGATGGCCGTGTCGTTCCAGTATGCGCTCGTCACGCCTTCCTCATAGACCGGCGCCGTGCCGAAGACATTTGTCGTCATGACGCCATTGCTGAACCGCGCCTTGTCGAGGACGTAGAGCTTGTCGAGCAGGAGCTGTCCCTTGCTGACCGAGACGTCGCCGTTCTCCAGCCAGAGGTGCTTGAAGCGGACGCCGCTGCCCTCATTCGTGCGGATGTCGCCGATGTGGAGGTTCTTGATGGGCGCATCGTCCGACGCACCAGTCGGCGTGATTGTCAGCAGCCCCTCGGCACCTTCGCGCTGCAGGATGTCGTCGATGCCGATGTCGGCACCGGCGACCGCGATCTCCTGCCCCGCCGTGATGTGCTTGACATCCATGACCTTGTCCGGGTTGCGGACAAACATGGCCACGAGGTCGCCGTCCATCGTGTCGAGGTAGAGGCTGCCGTTCTTGAGCTCGGTCGCCGCCTCTTTCTTGGCGTAGAGGCCATAGAGGTCGACATTGCCCGTTCCCTCATGGCGGATCGTGACATTGCCATTCGTCGCATTGACAAAGGCCCGGTCGCCATTTTCCTGGCGGTGGCTGTCCTTGATATCGCCCGTGCCAGTCGTGCGCAGCTCGACATTGCCGCTGACTGCGGTCAGGCGGATGTTCTCGGCCTTGCCCGCATCACGGCCGTCGAAGACCATGCTGCCATCGTGCGTGTGCATCTTGATATCCCGATTTGCCGTGACGTCCCGGCGCAGCGTGATCGTGCCCGACTGAGCCGCATCCGCGATTGCATCGCGGTCGGCATTGACGAAGCCGTCAATCGTGATATCACCGTCATCTGTCGTCATCTGGATGTCATGCGCGGAATCGACAGAGCCCGTCACGCGGATGTTGCCCTTGCCTTCAAGCTTCTGGCTGTCCGATGCCGAGAGCACCGTGTCGCCGTCCTTCGAAGTCAGCGAACCGTCGACTGTGACATTGCCTTCCGTCGCCTTTGCCTCGGTGAACGTGCCGCTCTGGACATTGCCCGTCACAGAGACATCGCCGCCGGCTGCCGACAGGTCTGCCGACGTGCCGCTTGTGATATCGCCCGTGACCGAGACGCTGCCATTATCGGCCTGCGCCGCAAAAGAGGTACCGCTCTGGACATCGCCGTGGATCGAGACATTGCCGCCAGCCGCTTTGGCAAAGGTTGCCTTGCCGCTTGTCAGGCTGCCTTCGACGGTGACACTGCCCTCATCGTTGGTGAGCGCGATACCTGCCGCAGCTGTAACCGGGCCGTGGATATCGAGGTCGTTGGCCTCGCCGTTCGCATAATTGCGGACGGTGACATCCTTGGCCTTGCTGCCGTTGGTGAAGGTGACTGTCAGGTCCTCATCGCCGCCGTTGCCAAGCACGATGTCCGTCGCCTCGCTGGCGTTATTCAGCGTCACCTCCTTGAACGCATTGAACATCTTGGATTCTGCCTCTGCTCCGCTGTTCAGGCTGATGCCTGCCGCTGCGTCCACAGAAACATCCAAAGCCGTGATGGCATGAGCTGCCGTCTGGTTGATGGAACCGCCGGCCTTCAGTTTCAGCGTGCCAGCAGTGAGCGTGCCGTTTTTCAGGTTGATTTCCCTGTCACTGGACAGGTTCACCGTATCTGCCTGCACCTGGCTCACAAGCGGCGACGCGTTTTCATTCCTCCCAAGGCCCAGGCTGGTTTCAGCCGCCACATCAATCGTATGGCCCGGATTCGTCTTCACCGTGCCGAGCAGGAGAAGACCGTCCTGTTCCCCGGCCTTCCTCTTGCCGGCCAGGTAAATATTGCCATCTTTTGCTTCAGCATTGATGGTCGCGCCATTTCCCAAGATGCGTACGCCGCTGTCCTTTGCACCGATGCCGCCCTCTGCCTTCAAATCAAGTAGTCTGCCGGCATTGAGGTAAGCCTGTGCCGATGCGTCAGGACTCATGGCGATATCCTTCTTGGAGGCCAGCACCATATCCTTGCCGGCATAGAGCCCGGAAAGCTGCAGATCGTGATTGCCCACACTGCTGATATACATGCTGCCGTCCGTCAGAGCAGACAGGCTGCCCGTGAGGTCGACGTCAATGGGTTTGTCCGCTGCCCCGATGTCGGAACTGCCGCCTTCGAGGATGAGGTCCTTGCCCTTCAGGTTGGCACTGCCATCCTTCAGGGAGTTGGTCACGCCGGCTTTGCCCAGGACGCGAATATCGCCCGTGCTGGTCGTTACTTTGCCCAGCTTCAGGACTGTATCCTTATTTTCACCGGACGCACGGCCGGCCACATAGATATTGCCGTCGGACGCGATGTTCAATTCACCTCTGGCTTCGATGCCCACAGGCACCTTGCCGTAGATGCGGAACACATTCTCACCCTTGTCATTCTTGGTATAGC
>OLRV01000222.1_pt1 | contig 57143 bp, 57 predicted proteins | sample 1672421 | NCBI WGS metagenome assembly OLRV01 (sample SAMEA3136684, study PRJEB25190) | human gut metagenome | biome: human gut; feature: human-associated habitat; material: faeces | place: Austria | collected 2013
TTCAACTGGTTATCTACCCTACTTATTGTAATTTGCTATTATTTATTTCTTTTAACAAGTATTACTCCAATTACCGTTATAACAACAACAATAAATGGAGCTACTTTAAAATATACCCACTCAAATGAATGCCATATAGTTCCAATAACTGCCCATTCTGGATTACTATAATCCCAATTTTGATATGGACTACCTAACAGTGCTAATAAGATAAATAATAAAATCAAACAAACATCAGCTATTATTAAAGTATTAACAAATATATTTCTTTTTTGCTTTTGTTTTTTAGATAGTTGTTCATTAATAACCTCTAGTTTCTCTGATATTACCTTTAAGTCTTTTTTTTCCTGTTCATCAATGTTCTCTCCAAGAATTGTACTAACTGGTGTATCAAATACTTCCGATATAGATATTAACATTTCTGCATCTGGAACAGATAATCCTTGTTCGCATTTTGATACTGTTTGTCTTACAACATTTAATTTAACGCTTAATTCTTCTTGAGAAAGTCCTTTATTTTTTCTTAATGTTTTTAAATTATCTTTTAACATTTATAATTTCTTCCTTTCATTAAATAAATTGTATGACAAATACCCTGTTGCTACAAGCAATGCATTTTAACATATCTATTAAACACTGTTACATCATAGCTTTCAACTAATTTATAAATTGTAATTTATGATTATTTATATACTCTAATAACTTGATATTCATAATGATCATTGGCATTTGATATGCCTACTGAAATACCTTTACCATTATTAGCAGTTTCTTTAGCAGAGGATTTTTCTTTGGCTTCTTTTAATAATTCATCAATTTCAGAATCAGTAATTTCTTCATTGTTGGCTTTAATCAAAAGTTTTGTATACTTTATAGCGGTTGTTTCATCATACTTGTCATTATCCATATAAATAGCACTCATATCAAGAATATCTTTTTCTTTATTTCCAGATGATTCAACTGGTTTTAGGTAGAATGCAACATCATCAGTTAGTGCAAACCAATATTTACCATTATCCACAACCATATAATCATCACTAGCAGGTGTATTTAATCCACCATCCATTATTTCAGTATTAAATTTAGCAAGAATAGTATTTACAGTTTCTTTCTCAACCCATCCATATTTTTTATAAGTTTCTTCCAAATCATTTTTAGCATCTTCTAATTCTTTTTTAGAGTAACTAACTGGATTGCTACATCCAGCAAGTCCTAAAGCCATAACTCCACAAAGTAAAATCGCAAACAATTTCTTTTTCATCTTTCTCTCCTCCTATATTACTCAAACATTATTGAGTCTACAATAAATTTACTAACTTCTCGCCATTCGCTCATTTGTTCTTTAGTACAATTAAAATTAACTAATCTTAATTTATCATTAACAGAAAATGTAATAATATGATTATAGATTTCTGTATCTGATCCTTGTGTTGTAAATTCCATTTCACCAATTTTATGATTGTTTCTTTCCCAAAAATTTAATTTTACATCTTTTGAATAATTTTTATAAGTCGATTCCATTGTTTTGACATATTCTTCTATCTGATTATTTTTCATAGTAACATCATTCATAACCAGTGCTACATTAATTGTTGTTTTGTCATTTGTATAAACAAGTGATGGAGCATTTCCATTTGGATATTTAACATTAACAATTTCATACCAATCAACAAATGATTCTCCTAAATCTTCCTTACCTTTAATATTATTTGAATTTAGTATTTTATTATGTTTAACATATACTACCTGAGCATCTGAACCATTATCTAGATAAAAACTTACCTCATACTTACGATTCAAAAAAAATACTAAAAAAATAATTATTGCAAGTAATATAATACCTCCTATTATTTCAATAATAATCCTTCTTTTTTTGTCATTTTTAGACATAATCGTTCATCCTTAAATATATTATACTAGAAAATTATTAATTTTAAAATATTTTTGTTAACTAAATTATAATTGTTCAATTCTTATTCTTTTAGATAGACTAAAATATGTTTAAGTTTGATAGAAAAAAGGATGAAAGGTAAAATTGTATTGTATAAGTATATTGAACTGTTTAATTTACTTTTTCAATTAACCATATTTATAATTTTTTCTATATCAGTGTCATAACAAGATTTACTTAACACTTTTTTCTTTATTAGAAATATTAAAACTAATCTCACTAATAAATTGTAATTTATAATTCCTTTGTTATTATTTATTCAACATTTTTAAGTGATTCTATCATATTTATCTTTTTTAGATTATAATGTGTAACTATATTTACGATAATAGTAAAAAATATAGTCATCAAAGCAGATATAACATAACTTAATATATCAACGTGCCTAATAAACATTATATAATCTGGCTCACAAGTAGATATAATGAAATGACTTAAATATGACCCAAACAATAAACCTATAGCAATTCCAATAATAGTTAATAAAACATTTTCCCTCGTAATATATCTATCTACCTCATTATGATAAAACCCTAATACTTTTAAAGTTGCAATTTCCCTTTTTCTTTCACTAATATTGATATTCGATAAATTATATAAAACGACAAAGGCTAGTAATGCTGCAGCGATAATTAAAATTGCTACAATAGAATCAATAGAGCCTAGCATACTATTGATATTTTCTTTTATATCTTCATTATTTACAATAGAAGTTATTTCATTTTTACTAATATACTTTTCATCAAATTGATTGCTATCATGTTCATTTAAATTATCAAAATCTATTAGAAAAGAATTTATTTTATAATTTTTAAATGTATTTTCATAAGTATTTTTATTGATATATAAATACTGGTTAATATAGTTTTTTATAATATGTTCTACAATAAGTTCATATTTATTATTTTCATCATCAAATAGTATAAGTTTATCTCCTAGATCTATATTTAAAAGAGTTGCAGTCTTTTCGCTAATAATTACCGAATTGTCGCTAGGAATTAAATTTGTATTATCCTTATCTTTTACACTATCTAATGTTATTACATCTCTTAATTCTTCATTATTATTTGCAACAATCATTGTCACTTCCTCAGTATTACCTTTATATCCAACTGTGATATTATCAATGTTAGTTTCTACTATTTTACGAATAGATTTTTCGTTTTTTATTTCTTGTTTTACCACATCATAATTCGTATTTTCTTTTAACATCACAATTTTTTCATAATTAAAAATATGTTCAAACTGATAATTTGTAACATCTTTTAAGGAATCTTTCAACCCAAATCCTGCTAATATTAAAGCAGTACATCCGGCAATTCCAAATAGTGTTGTAATTACTCGGCTTTTATATCTAAATATGTTTCTAACGGTTATTTTATTAGAAAAATTTAATCTTTTCCAAATAAACGGAATATACTCTAAAAGTATTTTCTTACCACTCTTTGGAGATTTAGGTCGCATTAAATTAGCAGGTACATTTTTTAGATTCTTTATGCATATAAATATTGCTGTACCACAAATACAAAAAACACATATTAAAAGACCAATAAAATTAAAAAGATTATTTGATTCATATATAAATTTTGGTATAAAAAATAATTTTTTATAAATATTCCAAATAACATAAGGGATTAAAACAGACCCTATCAATATCCCTAAAATACCACCAGTAATGGTCGCCAATAGTGAAAATACAATATATTTAGATGTTATATGAAAATTATTAAAGCCTAATGACTTTAAAGTTCCATTTTCAGTTCGATCTTCTTCAATCATTCTCATCATAGAAATAAGACTAACTAAAATGGCTACACAAAAGAATATAATCGGAAATACATTACCTAATTTGTTTAGATTATCACTAGCAATCACAAGGTCTTTATAAGAATCATTATCATTTCTATCAAATATGTACCATTTTGGCTTAATAAAATTACTCTCATCTAACTGTATTCCATATTGATTTGCTTCTAATATTTTTTCACCATAAAGTTCGCTATACCTAACATCTTGTCTTTCTTCTTTCATATTCTCTACAGAATCAATTACTTTACTAATAGTATCCAAATACTCATCACTATTTGTTACCATTTTTTTTGCTTGTTTTACTGTAATATAGATATTGGTAAATGCTTCTTCTTTGACTACTTCTTCATTTGCATAAGCATAATAATTAACTTTGCCATTTCCAAGGGTAGTTGTAGGTCTTTCAGTTGAAAAATATATTGGACTAATAACTGTACCAACAATTTTCTTTTTCTCATTCATAATTGTAATGGTATCATTTATTTTTAAATTGTTTTCTTCTAAAAGCAATTTATCAACAACAATTTCACTATTGTTACTAGGAAGTTTTCCATCACTCAAATAAACTTTGTTAATATTATTATTAAGTCCTATAATTCTTAAAACAAACTCCTTATTATCAAGTTCTAAATAGGTATCTTTGGTGTAAGTTCCTATTACTTCTTTTACATCATTTATTTTTTTTAATTCTTCTATATCATTATTAGTTAATCCTAAATTAGAAATAATTTCGATATCATAAACATTATTTTCGTCATAATAATTGTCTAATGTTTTTAACATATCAGGTCCACAAGACTGAATCCCCGTAAAAAAACCTACTCCTAAAAAAGCCATACAAAACAAGGAAAGAAACCTTTTATTATTATCTTTTATTTTCTTAAAAATATGTTTTAATAGTTTATTTTTCATCTTACCACTCAACATCCTCCACTCTTTTAGGATTTTTGTTTATGATAATTTCATCTACGCCACCATTTTTAAACTTAATTATTTTATCAGCAATCAAAGAAATAGCAGCATTATGTGTTATAATGATTACTGTCATTTTTTCCTTTCGGCAAGTATCTTCTAATAGTTTTAAAATTTGTTTTCCAGTTTTATAATCTAAAGCACCTGTTGGCTCATCACATAAAAGTAATTTAGGATTTTTAGCGATTGCTCGCGCTATAGCGACTCTTTGTTGTTCTCCCCCAGATAATTGAGCAGGAAAATTGTCCTTTCTTTTTCCTAATCCCACCTTATTTAAAATAGTGATAGGATCTAAATAATCTTTGCATAATTGAACTGCAAGTTCCACATTTTCTAATACTGTCATATTTTGAATAAGATTATAAAATTGAAAGACAAAACCTATATCATTTCTTCTATATTTAATGAGTTCTTTTTCTTTTAACTTATCTATTCTAACTCCATCAACTATAACTTTACCACCAGTTAATGTATCCATTCCTCCTAAAATATTAAGACAAGTTGTTTTCCCTGCACCACTTGGACCTAATATACAAACTAATTCTCCTTTTTCAATTTCAAATGAAGTATCCTTTAATGCTTTTATTTCTACTTCTCCCATTTGATAAATTTTATCTACTTTTTTAAATTCTATATAAGCCATATTTTCATCTCCTTAAAAATTAAATACTTTTTTAAATTCTTCTATAATATCTTCCTTACAAAAGATAAGCAAACCAATAAAAACCAATAATCCTAATATTGTGCAAATATAAGAGAGTATTTCAAAAGTTGTTAATTTAAATACTAAAATAAGTGGAATCAAACCAATAAGGCAATCAAGTAATATCATTTTTACAAACTTAATAATATATGAAATTTTTAAAACAACTTTATAATTTTTCAGAATAAATTTAACTAATATATAATTCGTTACTAATCCTAATACTACAAGTTTACTTATATAAAAAGACTTGGATATTACATATTCAGCAAATGCAAACAATACTCCTAATGTAAAGGAAACAAATGATAAAACTTTATAAAGTAAAGTGGGATTAGAAGTTTTTATTTTTAGAAAAACATTATCTGTTTTTTTCCTGTCATCCTAGAATTAGATAATGGACACATTTCAAAATTACCATTAAATTCAATATTACATTTATTACATTTTCTCATATTTCCTCCTCACTGATATTCATAACTCCATTTATGCCACTCTCTTTAAAAAACGACAAAAGTTTTTGACAATATCATTATTTACATACTTTGAAGAAATCCCAATTGATAAATCTGCTTTAAACGAACATATTGCAAGTTTTAGAGTTCCAGTAGCATTCAATACATTAAAGATTTCGATATACCTCTCTAGTTTTTCATCAACTTTTGTTGCTCCAATATTAGAGAAACAAGAAGTACAACCAGTAGATGAAATTAAATCTGCCATTTTTAGTACTATAACTTTAATAAAAATTGGCACAAATCTAGCAAAGACATTTTTTTCTAATGAAATCATTTGATTCATTCTTATTTTAATCTTTCTATTGTAACATTTTTTTTGCAACTCGCTATTCACACTATGAATCACATCAGCAAAATCATAATTTTTAGAATCAAACTTATATGTAACAGATCTAAGACCAAAAAAATTTCTTGAAGTAGAAGATTTAAAAAATTGTCTTAAATCAACTGGTATATCTATCTTTATACTTTTATTTAATTCTAGTTCTTTCATCATCTCTTGATAAGAACATATAAGTTATAGTATTTTTCTTTTTTAACTTCAACAATTTTATTGGAATTTTCTAAATAATACCAAAATATTCTTTTTTTTAAACGACAATTAAAGTTAGAAAAATACTTTAAAATATCATTAAGAGCATTTTGTAATATTTCTTCATCTATTACTTCTTTTAAACTAACTGAATATCTAAATACAGCAGGTATTTTATTTTTGTTTGTAAAAGAATAAAATTTACCAACGTTATCAAGTTTATACCAATTATTCCTTACCATAGAAACTCCTTTCATTCATTTAATATTTTATTTATATTAGCCATTATTTCAGTTAATTTATCTATATCTTTTGAAGAAATTTTATTTATTATTTTATTTAAATCTGTTAACACATAAGCAATTAATTTATCAATATATTTTTTACCGTTGGGTGTTAATTTAATATTTGTTTTTCTTCTATCATTTTCATCTATATTTATTGTTATATATTTTTTTCATACAAAGAATTAAGAATTGATGTAATTCTTTGTTTACTTACACTTAATTTTTGACATAAATCACTTGGTGAAATATCTCCTTTTGCTAACTTGAATTCTAGCAATGCTCTTTTTTCTCCTTGAGCAAATTCAAAAAAGTTTTTCATTTTTTTAGAAGAATACAAATTATACAATTCTTGTATAAAATCATTTTTCAATTCAATACCTCCATGCCATCATTTAATAGTACAATACTATTTTATCAAAAATCTTAAATAAAAACAATAATATAATAAAAATTATTGATTAAAATGCACAAAAAAAGCTGATCCAGTTTATCATTAAATTTGTCATACAAATTATTATTTATTTGTCATTTCTATATATAATTACACCATCATTTTGACAAATTTTATTGCTAAATTAAAACATCCAAGATTCATCCAACATTTCTAGTATATATCCAACATTTGGAAGTAAAATAGAACCTTGCAAGCCCTTTAATTAAAAGGGATAAATCGAAAGTATGGTAGAGTGCTTCCATATTTTAACTCAATTTTGCAAGTGCAAAATAAGAAATGATAGCACTATAAATCCTTTATTTATAAGACATTAAGTATAATTGTGCTATCAATTTCCTTATCCTGCTTATTATTTACTTACTTATTTTTCATTAATTATCTCTTTAATGGTAGGTCTAAATACTAATCCAAATGTAATATCTTTGCCTTTAAATAAATTTAAATCTATTATAGGTATCACTTTTAGTAGTTCATAATTATCTGGTATTGCAGAATCAAATACTGTCATACCATTTTCAGTTCTATCTCCTTTATCTTCACGATATTCAATTTCAAAATATTCTCTTAAATAACCCAAATATTTATTTACTTGCTTTCTTTTCATTGGAGAAGATACTAAAACCATTTCTTGTTTATGATTAACTTCAAATGGTAATTTATAATCATAAGCACCAACTTGTGTTAATTTAACTGCTTTATCAATAAAACTACTTCTAAAGTTTATTTGCTTAATATCCAAACTACCTTTATCAGTTTTATCAATCACAATATTATCTATATATTTTGATATAAATTGTTGTTTTTCTTCTTTTGTTTTTATATCCCATTCAAATTTATAAAACTCTTTTTCTTTATAACCATTATCAATAGATATTTTTTCTATATCTCTACGGGCCATAACTTTTTCTATTGTAAAAGTATGAGTATCTAATTCATTTAACTCTTGTTTTTTATTATTTAGTATTTCTAATTTTTCATTTATCTTTTTTAGATCCTCTTCAAAATCTTTGAGTTCAACTATACCAGTTAGATATGCTTTTTTAATTCTTTCTTTTTGTTTAATGTATCCCTCAATTTCTTTATCTAAATTAAGGTCAGTATTCTTATCTTTTTTATCTGCAAGTATTGGTAAAAAGAAGCTATTACACATTTGTTCAAACTCTAAAAACTCATATATTGCTTTTATCATATATTCTTCAACATAATCTTCTCTTAAATTGAAATGACAAAACTCACAATTATAATAAATATATTTTTTCTTTTTACCACCTGAACCTTTACATTTCATTATTCTTCCGCATTTAGGACATATTAATTTTTGAAAGAATAAATAAGTTCTAGTTCTTGTATAGGTCCTTTGATTGGCTAGTTTTTGCGTTTGGCATTCTTCCCACATAGCACGAGTAATTATAGGTTCTACAACATTCATATAAATAACAGTATCACGACCAATTTTTTTAGCTATTCTTTTGTATTGTTCATAGTCGCCCATGTAGATTCTATTATTTATAATCTTTTCTATATCAGTGTCATACCAAGATTTGTTTAACACTTTTTCTTTATTAAAAATATTAGATATTTGTTGATAACTATTTCCCTCTAAATAAAGATTAAATATTCTTTCAATAATATGTCTAGTTGTTTCATCTATGATAGTTTTTTTATTTCCATCTTTTTTATATCCAAGTGGAATAACACCGGGTAAATGTCCTGACTTTATAGCACCATTAAGTCCAAACTTTGTTCTTTCTGATACGATTTCTATTTCTAGTTGTGAAAGAACCGTTAACATTCTTACAAAGAATCTTCCATTAGCAGTACTAGTGTTAACGTCATCTCTATCACATACGAGATAGCAATTATATTTTTCTAGGATATTAATTAGTTCTTCTAAGTCGCGAACGGAACGAGTAACTCTATCTAACTTATAAGCAACTATATAATTTATTTTACCTGTTTTAACATCATTAAGCATTTCTTGGAATTTAGGTCTATGTTCCATATCTTTTGCACTTATTCCAGCATCTTCATAAACCTTAAAAACATTATATCCTTTAAATTCACATAAACTAAGTAGTTTTTCTTTTTGCTCTGGCAAACTAAAACCTGCACGAGCTTGATCGTCAGTACTAACCCTAATGTAAATACCAGCATTCTTTATTTCTTCTTCACACATTCTTATCCTCCTTAACAAAAAAGGGCGAAGCAATATTTAGGTTATAAATACTACTTCACCCAATAGGTTTAATATTTTCTATAACCATTATAACACAGATTTCGTCATTATTTTAGTTTTTTAATGAAATCTTTTAAATCAGATAGTTTTATTTTGGTATTTAAATCTCTGTAGTAAGCAAATTCGTGTCCATTGAATAAAAGATATGTCTTGTTATTAATAATTGCTCTATGAGGCTCTAAATAGCCTATATTGGTAGGCTCTAATTTTAATAAACTACCATTAATGAAAATAGGTTTAGTATTATTAAGCCTACAAGCCCATTCAACTTTACTTTTAAGTTCATGATTTATTTTAATTTCTTGTTTGATTATTTTTATCATAATATCATCAACACCTTTCTTAAACGACAAAAAAATCAATCATTTCTGATTGATTTAATCATTAACATCGCTTTGGTGCGACGATTTTTGCTTCTGGAGCAGATGATGGGAATCGAACCCACGTTAGCAGCTTGGAAGGCTGAAGTTCTACCATTAAACTACATCTGCACTTCTTAACGACATTTACAATTATACAGAATAAATCTCGTTAAGTCAAGCCTTTTTTTATCTTTTCATTACTTTTCTTAGAATTTCTTTGTCAGCAGTAAGTCTTCTTTCTAATCTTTCCTCTTCTAACAACTCCGTTAAATCACTATAATTAAACATTGCTATTTTCCTGATTTTCAAAAATTTACTATCTATATAGTCAAAATCCACTTTGTCAAACATTCCTCTTTCAAAGTAATAAAATGAGCTTAGTTCTTTGTTTAACCTAACTACTTCTTCACTAATATAGTTTTCCCCATCATAATGAGTATCCATAACAACTATATTGTTTACTCCATCTGTTAAAAGTTTCTTATTACTTTTCTTATAAACATACTTTAATATAACATTTCTTTTCTCTCCCAAAGATAATTCGCATGGTTCAATTTTAAATCCATGTCTTTGACTATTATCATTTAATCCCAAATAAATCTTACTTAAACTACCATCAATTTTCTCAACAATACTACCATTCACTATATCTTTAGCATTACTAACATACTTATAAAACATATTACTTGTTTTATTATCTCCATCTATTAATGCTTCTTTTTTAAGTAAATCAAATAAATGCGAATTATAAAAATACTCCACTTCATTTAACATAAGCATTTTAACCATCTCTTTATCCTTTACCAAAAACTCTAACTTCACAATTAACCACCTATGTTCATTATAAAGAAAAACTATTATGAAGTCAACATTTACAAAAATTTAAATTTACTATATCATGAAGCACACAAAAAGTGATATAATTATATCAGGAGATGTTTTATATGAAAAAGAAAAAAATAAATTATGGTAACCTATTTTTACTAATTGTTATAATTGGTTTCATTGCTTTTGGAGTTGTATATCTAAACCACAGGTTAAATTATAGTGATGAGGATACAAAAACACCAACTAATACTACTAACACTAAGAAAGAAACTGATGAAGTTGTAAGCCACCTTGAAAAACTTGGATACACAAAAGATGAAATAAGTAATATTTCTAAAAACCTAAGTAAACAAGATGTTATGAAAATAAACAAAAAACATTCACATTTAAGTGAACTATCAAATATCAAGTATTTCCACATAGAAAACTTAGAAAGATACGAAAATTACTTCAGTAAAGAAAGCAATATTGAAACAGTTGTAATGAACGTAAACACAAGCTTAGATAAAGAGTTCTATACAGATATCAAAGAAATAGCTGACCCATACGATACTTTAGTTTTAGTAAATAAGTTCTATGCTCTTCCTAGTGGAATTGAACCAAAAACTCTTGTAAATATTGAAGGACAAAAAATGACACAAGAGGCAGCTGACGCGATGAAAAAAATGGTAAGCGATTTAAGAAATGAAGGCCTTAAAATCATACTTCAAAGTGGATACAGAAGCGAAACAAGACAAAAGAATTTATATGATTGGTATGTTAGCGTGGATGGTGTAAAGGAAGCTGATACTTATAGTGCAAGACCAAACCATAGTGAACACCAAACTGGGCTAGCAATGGACTTAAGTGTAGATGGTACTCTTAGTGAGGCCTTTGAAAACACTGAACAATTTAAATGGCTTAATGAAAATGCACATAAATATGGTTACATCTTAAGATACAAAAAAGACAAAGTATATATGACTGGTTACACATATGAGCCATGGCACTATAGATATGTTGGAGTTGAAGTTGCAACTATCATAAAAAATGAGAACTTAACATTTGAAGAATACTATGTTAAATATAAGGGACTTTATTAAAAGTTCTTTTTCTTTTTATACTTAACAAAAATCAAATAAAATAAAATACTCATTATAATAAATACTACTGAGATTATAGAAATTCTAATTATTTTAAGTTCAAAGTTATCAAACTTTTTCTTATCAAAGAAACTACTCTTTAAAGCTACTGCATTTACCTTAACTTCCTTGTTAATCTTAACCTTATAAACACTTTCATTCTTTTTATTTTCACTTATCACTTTTATTGTAATTAAGTCACCTGTTTCGTTTACCTTAACATTCATTTTAGGATTACTTACTTTATAAATTACTTCCAAGTTTTCGTCTTCCATTTTATTTAAACTTATTTCATAATTAAAGTTATCACTTTTAAAATCAATATTATATCCAGTAATACTTAGGTCTTCTAATCTAGAAGTTTCATTGTCAAATACGTCTTCTCCCCTAGTGATATTCAAAGTATAACTTTCAGTCAAAATATCATTAATATATGAATTAATTTCAAAAACATTTAACCCTTTTTTTAAACTTTTACTCCCAGTACCTGTAATTAATTCGTTTTCCTCACCAGTAGCATTTATTGTTATTATCTCAGTACTAGAAAGCACATAAACATTATAAACACGTGTTTCTTTACTAAAATCAGGCACAAGTGTTTCTCTATTAATACTGATATTTTCTATCGCATTTAATTTTATAGTAAAAAGAAAAAAGGTTAATAATAAGCTTAAACTTTTCTTCATAAGTATCACTCACTTTATTACACCTATTACTATGTCCTTTTCTTTAGTTTTAATACTAGATATTTTAATAGAATTAGCTAGTTTGCTTTCCATACCATTTACATAATCTTTATAATATATCTCTCCAATTATGTCTCCTATTTCCACTTTATCATATAAAGTTTTAAATAGCCTTACACCTACAGATAAATCGATATTGTCTTCTTTTTTAACACGTCCAGCGCCCAAGCTACTTACTAACTCTGCTATTTCTAAAGGTTTAATTTCACTAATGTAACCACTCTCTTTAGACTTTACAATAGCTTTATTTTCACTTAACACTACACTACTTAAGTCTCCACCTTGATTACTTATCCACTCATAAAACTTTTCTTTAGCTTTACCATTCTTTATTACTTCAATCACTTGCTTTCTTGCTATCTTATAGCTTACATTAGCACCTAAACTAACCATATAACTTGAAATAGTAGTAACTAACTCTAAAAGTCTTTTTTCTTGTTTACCATCAAAAAACTCTATCGCTTCCTTTACTTCAATTGCATTTCCTACAGTATAACCTAGTGGAGAGTCCATACGAGTTAATACACAAACTACTTTTCTATCAAAATACTTTCCTATTTTAATCATATACTTAGCCAAAATCTTAGCGTCTTTAACGTTCTTCATAAACGCACCTTTTCCAACTTTAAGGTCAATAACTATATATTTTGCACCTGAAGCTATCTTCTTACTCATTATGCTACTAGCAATTAAAGGAATACTTTCAACTGCACCTATCTCGTCTCTTAAAGCATATATTTTTTTATCAGCGGGAGCAAGTGCACTTGTTTGACTAATTACACTAACACCAACATTATTTACATTATTACGAAACTCTTCATTAGTTATTTTTACTCTATAACCGGGAATGCTTTCTAACTTATCAATAGTTCCTCCTGTAAACCCTAAACTTCTACCACTCATTTTCATCACACCTATACCTAAAGCGCTTACAATTGGACTTACTAAAAAAGTTACTTTATCTCCAACTCCACCAGTAGAATGCTTGTCTACCACAACCTTATTTATATCGCTTAAATCAAGCACCTCTCCACTTTTAATCATCGCGTCTGTTAAATAAAACGTTTCTTTATAACTTAAACCTTTCTCTTTAACTAGTAACAAAAACTTACTCATAACGTTTTCGCTAACGCTTTTATCAAGAAAACCATTTACCATAAATGCTATTTCCTCTTTTGTTAGTCTTTTATTATTCTCTATCTTATTTAAAATTGTTGTTTCTCCTTCCATACTTCCACCTCTCTTAAAAGATTTGAATTATTATAACTTTAACTTTTCTAATTAATATTTTTATTTACTACATATTAATTATATAATAAATATGCGGTTTGTCAACAGATTTTTAGTGGGGGTAATCTATATTAGATAATTACTATCATAACTTAAGCCAAATATTCAGGTGGATTTAGTTATGATATAAGAGGTAGAAGTACGGAAAGAGAAACAACTTTGAATATTATTCTAAAGTAGCGTCTTCTAGTTGTAATACTTTATCAGGATTTTTCTTTGACATTACAAAACTTAGTTTTTCTACAAGGACTTCTGTTATATATTCTTTAGTATCATCTTTAGTATAACTACTAGTTTGTATTCTTCCCTTAATTCCTACTGTGTCTCCTTTTGAACAATATTCACAGGTATGCTCAGCTATCGTATTCCAAAGGACACATCTTACAAAATCAGTTTCATAAATACCATCTTGATTTTTATAGTCTCTATCAACTGCTAAATTAATAACTAGTCTTTTATTTCCTTTTTCACTAGTAATAAGCTCTGGGTCTTTAGTAAGACGCCCTAACAAAATCACATTGTTTATCATGCTTTTCCTCCTTTCGTGACTACACTATAACACATTATTTTTTTTAATGCAAATACACCAATTTTAAAAATTAACCCATATTTTTTGACAAACTCAAACGAAAAAAATTAAAAAATTAAACAAAAATAACCCAAATTATTAAAATCTGGAGTTATCAACAAAATGCAAAAATTAACATTTTTTTATATTTTAAACACTATTAGTACCATATATAGTACCATTTCTATTTATTTACAAATTCCATAATAGCTTTGTAATCCATAAGAGCTTCCACCAACTTATCAATTTCTTCATAAGAATTATAAAAATATAAACTTATTCTAACTGTATCAGTAAACCCACTTTCATCTTTTAACATCTTTGTACAATGTTTTCCACTTCTAACACATATACCATGAGTATTTAAGTATAATCCCAAGTCTCCCGAAGTAATCCCATCAATGTTAATTAAAACGATGCTAGATAGTATATCTTCATTATAAACTTTAACATAATCTATTTTTTTTAGTTCATTAATCAAATACTTTCTCAAGTGTTTTTCTATTCTCTCAATATTATCAAGCCCTACCATATTCAAAAACTTTATTGTTTCACCAAAAGATATAATTCCACTTATATTAGGAGTACCTGCTTCAAATCTATAAGGAATTTCTGCTAAACTAATATCACTTTCATGATAATTAAGATTCATTCCACCACCGAAATTAACAGGCAACATCTTATCTAGTAACTCTTTTTTAGCATAAAGAATACCAACACCAGTCGGACCACACATCTTATGAGCAGAAAACGCGAGCATATCTGCGTCCATATCTCTAACATCAATTTTTGTGTGTCCAATTGCCTGAGCTGCATCCACAACTACTATAATACCATGCTTATGTGCATAACTTACTATCTCTTTAATATTCCTTTTATCACCTATTACATTTGTAATATAAGCTAAACTAATTACCTTGGTATTCTTAGTAATACACTTCTTTATACTATCTAAACTTAAAGTATTATCTTTATCTAAAGCGGCATACTTTATTTTAAAACCAATACTTTTTTTCAACATTAACCATGGTAAAATGTTAGAAGCGTGTTCTGCTTTATTTAAAATTACTTCGTCGTTACTAGATAAATAATTCTTAAAGTATCCATTAACTACTAAATTTAAACTATCTGTAGTATTATTAGTAAAAATTATCTCTTCTTTATGTCTAGCATTAATAAAACTCTTGACAAGTTCTCTTGTATTATCTATCTCATCATCAACTTTAAAGCTAATATTATAGTCTCCTCTATGTGAATTGGCAGTATACATACTCATATACTCTATCTCTTTATTTATCACTTGTATAGGCTTAAAAGTAGTCGCAGCATTATCAAAATATATTAATTCTTCCTTTTTCATAGGAAAAAACTTATCTAAATTCACAAACATCACCTACACTATATACTATGTAAAACTAATTATTTAGTATAGTTATTACTCTTGATTAATACCATTTTTTCTTTTATAATTAATTTAGAGGTGAAAGAAAATGAAAGATTGTTTATTTTGTAACATAATAAAAGGAGAACAAGCGTCACACACTCTTTATGAAGATGATGACTTAAAAGTAATAATGGATGCATTTCCAAATAGTCCAGGACACACTTTAATAATACCAAAAGAACATTATAAAGATCTAGATGATATAGATATAGAGCTATTAACTAAAATACTTAAAAAGGCAAAAGATATAAAGAAATTACTAGAGATTAAACTTAATCCTGAAAGTATTATACTTGTTCAAAATAATGGAGAAGCAGAAAAAATTAAACATTTTCACTTACATTTAATACCAACATACACTATAGTTCCAGACAAAACAGTAGAAGAAATGTTTAAGCTTATCACAGAAGAAAAATAACAGTCACTCGACTGTTATTTTAGTTTAGCACGATTTCGTAAGGGCTTGTTGCTGTTGTGTCTCCACTAGACCAAACTACATCAGAATTTAGTGATATAACTGTACTTATTATAGCCCAACCAGTTACAGTTTCACTCTATAATTCATCAGGATTAACAAGTCACCTACAACAAATACTTCAGCATATCTAATACTATTTGTAAGTTTGCGCTACTTACATCTACAGTTTTCCCCTTCCTATTATTTTTATTGTAAAGTAAGCTAGTGATACACTAAGTACTACTACAAGTAAGCTTACTATTACAAGTGTTAATTGTTTTCTTTGCATGTTACATCTTCCTTTCTTTTTAAGACACGAAAAAATGAGAAGAGTTATTATATCCATATAAAAGTAAACTAAAACAACTAGAATATATTAATATTCTATATAATACCCCTTATGTACAAACTACTCTTTCTATTACATTAAAATGATAACAAAAAAAAGTACTATTTTTCAAGTACTTTTGATTATTTTGCAATTTCTTCAGCTCTTGTCTCACGAATAACTACAACTTTAATAGTACCAGGATATTGCATTTCTTCTTCCACTCTATCTTTAATATTTCTAGCTATTTTATAAGACTCAACATCATCAACTTCTTCAGGTCTAACAATTACTCTTAATTCTCTACCTGCTTGCATTGCAAATGTCTTTTCAACTCCAGGAATAGAATTACCTATCTCTTCTAATTTTTCTAATCTCTTTACATAGTTTTCTAATGAATCATTTCTTGCTCCTGGACGTGCTGCTGAAAGTGTATCAGCTATTGCGACTAATTCACTAATTACATATTTAGGTAACTTATCACCATGATGGCTTTCAATAGTATTTATTACTACGTCATTCTCTCCATACTTTTTAGCAAACTCGCTTCCTAATTCAACATGAGAGCCTTCCACTTCAAAGTCAATAGCTTTCCCTATATCATGAAGTAGTCCTGCACGTTTAGCAAGTTGAACATTTTCTCCCATTTCACTTGCAAGAAGCCCAGCTAAATTAGCAACTTCAATACTATGTTGTAAACAATTTTGTCCATAACTAGTTCTAAAGTATAATTTGCCTATTAAAGTAACAAGTTCAGGATTAACCCTAGTAACACCTAAACTAAATAAAGCTTCTTCTCCTTTTTCTCTAATAGTTGTTTTAAAGTCCTCACAAACTTTATCATAAATCTCTTCTATTCTAGCCGGATGTATTCTACCATCTTTAATTAAGTTTTCAATAGTTACTTTAGCTATTTCTCTTCTAAGTGGGTCAAAACTTGATAAAACTATTACTTCAGGTGTATCATCAATAATTAGATCAACACCAGTAATTGCTTCAATAGTTCTAATATTTCTTCCTTCCCTTCCTATAATTCTACCTTTCATTTCATCATTAGGTAAAGTTACAGTACTAACTGTTTGCTCATTTGCAACATCGGTTGCATATTTTTGCATACTTGATACTAAATACTCTTTTGCTTTTCTATCAGCTTCTAATTTAGCATCATTTTCTCTTTCTCTTAAGTAAATCGCAATTTCTTTAGACATATCTTCTTCAACTTTTTTCATGACTAAATCTCTTGCTTTTTCTTTACTAAATCCACTAATACGTTCTAACAACTCAATTTGTTCTTTCAATATAGACTCCATTTTTGCGTCTTTCTCTTGAATTTCCTTTTGTTTGGCCAATAAATCTTTATCTCTTAAATCAAGATTTTTTTCTCTTTCTTGTAAAAGTTCATCACGTTTATTTAAACTATTTTCTCTACTCTCAACAAGATTTTTAAGGTCTTGAATTTCTTTTTTCTTTTCCTTAATTTCATTATCAGTATCTTGTTTAAGTTTATAGCTTTCTTCTTTAAGTTCAATAATCTTATCCCTTTTAAGTTTTTCGGCTTCTTTTGTAGCCCTTTCAATTAATTTATCAGCTTCTTTTCCAGAGTTTAATATTCTTAATTTATTCATTAAAAGTATTATAAGAACTCCCAAAAACAATCCAACTACTACTAGCAAAATGGAGAATCCGATATTATCCATAATTTCCTCCATTACTATATATTTAGTCTCAAGGTATTTTTAAATACCTCTAATTCTATTTTAAAGATATTTACTCCTAAAGTCAATCTTTTTTTTCAAAAGAAAAAGAAAAATGCCTACTCAGCACTTTCTTTAGAATCCAAACCATTTGCACCATTAAAATTATAATGCGCTCTTACTTTTTCATTAATTTCATTAAATAATTCTCTATTTTCTTTTAAAAGAATTTTAACATTTTCTTTACCTTGCCCTATTTTTTGTCCATTATATGCATACCATGCTCCACTCTTTTCAAGTATACCCAAGTTAGAAGCAATATCAATAATCTCTCCTTCTTTACTTACACCCTCTCCATACATAATTTCAACTTCAGCAGTTTTAAATGGAGGAGCAACTTTGTTTTTAACAACTTTAACAACAGTTTTATTTCCTATTACATCAGTTCCTTGTTTAATTTGTTCAGCTCTTCTTACATCTAATCTTATTGAAGAATAGAACTTAAGTGCGCGACCACCTGGTGTAGTTTCAGGATTACCAAACATGACTCCAACCTTTTCTCTTAATTGGTTAATAAATATACATATAGTATTAGTTTTATTAATAGCGCCGCTTAATTTTCTTAAAGCTTGACTCATTAGTCTTGCTTGAAGACCGACATGAGAATCTCCCATTTCTCCTTCAATTTCAGCTTGTGGAACTAAGGCAGCAACTGAGTCAATAACAATTATACTCATAGCTTCACTTCTTACAAGTGCTTCACATATTTCTAAAGCTTGTTCTCCAGTGTCTGGTTGGCTTAATAATAGCTCATTAATATTAACACCTAGTTTTTTTGCATAGACAGGATCTAATGCGTGTTCTGCATCTATAAAAGCAGCTCTTCCACCTGTTTTTTGTACTTCAGCAATTGCATGCAGTGCAAAAGTAGTTTTACCACTAGACTCTGGTCCATATATTTCTATAATTCTTCCTTTAGGATACCCTCCAACTCCTAATGCTATATCAAGTGCTAAACTTCCACTTGAAACAACATCTATATCTTTTAGTCCCCCTTCACCAAGTTTCATAATTGCACCTTTACCAAATTGTTTTTCAATATCTAACAATACTTGTTCAAGTGTTTTATCCTTTTCTCCTTTGTTTAATTTACTCATAATTATCCTCCTAATCTCTCTTATGAATTAATTATATAACAAACAAATATGTTTGTCAACATTTTTTTCAAACACTTGTTTACAAAAACAAACATTTTTCATTAAACACACAATACAACTAACTTAATTGTATAAAAGAGAAAGAAAAAAGTCAAGAAAAAAACAGAACTAATCTTCTAAAAGATATTTTCTGTTCTTAGTATAATATTCTATTCCACTAATTATTGATAAAACAGTTGCTATCATGATCAATGTATCAGCTACTCTAATACCCCATATTTCAAAAGGCAAGTTATAAAATAACATCAAAGTAACACCACACATCATAAATATTGTTTTTAACTTTCCTGCTTTACTTGCACCAACTGAACCAATTTTACTTCCTACAACCATTTTAATACTATCAACAATTGTGTCTCTGCTAACTATTATTACAGGAATAATTACATTAATAAATCCATTACAAGCAAGTACTATTAATACTCCATTTACAAGAAGTTTGTCAGCAATCGCATCCATTACTTTACCAAAATCTGTTACCATATTATATTTTCTAGCAATGTGCCCATCAATAAAATCTGTAACAGATGCAATTAAGAAAAGTATACCTGCAATTAAGTATTTAACATCTACTCTTATTGCTTCAGTAACCTTTACTGCTGGTAAGTCAAGTCCTATCTTCTCCATTGGCACAATAAGCAAAATAAGAACAATAGCCGACATAATTAATCTTGATATAGTAATTTTATTTGGTAAATTCATAAATAATTTCACTTCCTAAATTTAAATTCAATTCTCTTTGTTTATTTAAAAACACATTCAAAATAATTAAAGTAATAGAAACTAATATAACAGTTATAACACTAAAGAAATAAACTGGTTTCATTTTAGCATTTCTAACTCTCTTTCTAGTATAAGGACTACTTATTCTTTTTCTAGTCTCTTTTTCTTCAAGTTTCTCTATTTCTTTAACCTTTTGCTCTATTTCCTCAACTGGTATTTTAGAAGTATAATCAAACACAAAGTCATTAAAGTCTTCCATTAATTCTTCTTCGTTAACATTTAAATAAGTAGCATATTTCTTAATTAGTTCTTTAAGAAAAAATATATCCTTAAAAGCATTAATATTACCATCTTCTAAATTCTCAAGCTGGGCAACTGTAATTTCTAAGTCTCCTGCAGCCTCTTCTAGTTTAATACCAATTTCTTCTCTTCTTTCTTTAAAGGTATTTCCAATCTCTTTCACTAGTACACTCCTTTTATTTATATAAACATCTAATAAGCCATTTTCTGTACCCTTACGGGTGGTAAACATTTATCTAGTTAACAACTCCTACACTCTTTTCATTTCATTTGTGTAGACTCCCCTACCAAATTTGGGTTTCTCGCTCGCGGGGTTTACCTCGTTCCACTCATTTTATTCCTAAAATGCATCGTCTCTATGGCACTTTATGACTAATCAAAGAAGTTCTTTCTTTTTTCGTCGCCGTTAGATTAATCTACCTAGAGTTATTTTTTCCTCTAGCACGAACACTATAGTCATCTCAGACTATGCGAGTATGGACTTTCCTCTACATAATTATATGCAGCGTTTACCTAAGATATTTATTCTTCTCCATAAACAATTTTTTCAAGTTCTCCAAGTCTTCTTAGAATATCTAAATTAGTTTGGCCACTACTGCCCTCTGCAACACTAAGAGTACTCTTTAAGTTTCTTATTTCATTTTTAAGTTTTGTATTTTCTTCCAAAACTGCTTTAAGTTCAGTATTATATTTTCTTAGTAACTTATCATATTCTGTATAGTCTTTAATAATAATATCTAAAAACTTATCTACTTCTTGAAGCCTATAACCCCTTGCATCAATTTTAAACTCTTTCTCTAAAATATCATTTGCTGTTAAAGTTATCTTATCATTCATTATAACACTTCCCTTTTCCATTATAATTGTACAATAACTTACAAATTTTGTCAAACATTAAAACAAAAAAGCAAGTTAAAGTTTTTTATTCTTAAACTTACTCTTTGTTTCAATTATACTCATTGTAATTTCACTTATCATTTCGTCAAATTCCTTTAAGACTTCCTTTGTTATAATTTTTCACCTCAATATTAATATAAAACATTTTTTAAATCTTTTCATCAAATTAGACAAAACTAGATATATTTTTTACTTTAATTTAGTAATTATTAAACTTGTGTCAGTCTCCTTTTCATTTTTAACTTTAATTTTATACACCACATCTGTATTTAATTCAGCATTTATTAATTTATATAATGGTGTCATATCAACTACAAAGTATTCTACAGTTTTTTCATTCATTTTTAAATAGATATAAAAGTCCTTTTCATCTAAAGTATATAAACGCGTATTATTTATTTCATTATATAAATTTATTACATCATTTAGTTTATATTTAACTTTTATAATACTTCCGTCATTCATAACAGTATGTTTTAAATTAAATAGTTTTTTAATATTATCTACTGTAATAAAAGTTTTATCATAATTAAAGCTAACAAACTCAGAGTTTTTAATAAATTCTTCATTTTCCAATACGTAATACTCTTTATTATACTTAACAAACTCTGTTTCTTCACCATGATAGCTCTTTTTTCCAATGAATATATCTTTTTGTTTTTCATAGAATAAAGTAACTGCATCATCTTTTAAAATAGCTTGAACTTGAAGTGAATAGTTATTTATTTCTATTTTATCAATAAAACTCAAATCGTTTTTATTTTCTTCTGTTTTAACTGGTTTATTGTTATTAGTTTCAAATCTTAAAAAGACAAATAGTAAAACGAAAAAACCAAGATAAGCTAAAATTTTTAGTATATTTTTTTCCTCAGTTTTCATTACTCAAAACGTTCTCCCAATAACATACCTTTATATCCATTAATAAAGTCAGACACACTCATTTCCTTTTTACCAGCTGGCTTTAATCTAGTAATAACAATGCTTTTACTAAAACACTTTACACATATACCATTTTTATTAACCATAGTAATTTCTCCAATAGTCCCTTCTTCACTATCAGACATCTTACTCTCTGTAATTTTTATGACTTCACCATTTAAAATTGTGTAAGCAACAGGATATGGGTACATTCCTCTTATCTGATTAAACACTTCTCTATTAGACTTATTAAAATCTATTTTTTCTTCCTCTCTACTTACATTATAAGCATACGTCACTTTCTCTTCATCTTGTTTAATTCTATCATTTGTTCCATCAAATATACTAGGTAAAGTTTGAATTAAAAGTTTACTACCAATATTCATTAATTTATCATGGATAGTCCCAACATTATCACAGTCCATTATAGGTATACTTTCTTGTTTAATTATGTCTCCTGCGTCCATCTTCTCACTCATATACATTATAGTGATACCTGTTTCTTTTTCTCCATAAATGATTGCCTTATGAATTGGAGCTCCACCCCTTAACTTTGGTAAAAGTGAAGCATGAACATTAACTGCTTTATATTTTGGTGTATCTAAAAGTACTTTAGGTATTATCTGACCATAAGCACAAGTAATAATAATATCTGGTTTAGCATTAAGTACTTCTTCATAATCATTTCTAATTTTTTCAGGTTGAAATACTGGTATACCATTTTTAACAGCAACTTCTTTTATAGGGGTAAACACACTTTCCTTATGTCTTCCAACTGGTTTATCAGGTTGAGTTACAACTAACACTACATTCGTGTTTTTTATTAACTCTTCTAAAACAGGTACTGCAAACAAAGGTGTTCCCATAAATACTACTCTTTTATCTTTCACTTATATCACCCTTTCATTAACAACTTAATTATATCAAACTATTAAATCAAATTCAAAGGATTTACATTAATATCAACACTCACTTTATTAGTGATATATGTATCATTAATGTCTTTTAAAACCTTAAATATATTTTCTTCTTTTTTATATTTTATTATAATTTGAAAATAATACTTATTCTTTAACTTAAACACACTTGCTGTAGAAGGTCCTAAAATTATAAAGTTACTACTTAAATTTTTAGATAAGTAATTTTTAATCTTGTTTGCTTCATCCCTTGCAACTTCATATGTAGTACTAATTATTTTAATTAGTGTTAAATAATAATATGGTGGATACTTTAAGTCTCTTCTTATTTTCATTTCTTTATTATAAAATGATAAATAATCATGATTTTTAACACATTCCAAGCAATAATTGTCTTTATTATATGTTTGTATGACTACTTCGCCTGGTAGTTCATATCTTCCAGCTCTTCCACCTGTTTGAGTAAGTAATTCAAAAGTTCTTTCTCCACTTCTAAAGTCAGGTATATTTAAAGAAGCATCAGCATTAATTACTCCTACTAAAGTAACATCTTTAAAGTTAAGTCCCTTACTTATCATTTGAGTACCTATTAAAATATCATACTTGTGGTTCTTAAAGTCTTCTATTATTTTAGCATGACTTCCTTTATTTCTAGTAGTATCCAAATCCATTCTAACAACTCTAGCATTAAACTCTTTACTTATAATACTTTCTAGTTTTTCTGTACCGAATCCTAAATCTTTTATAGCTTCTTCTTTACAACTAGGACATATATTAGTCATTTTAGTTGAATATCCACAGTAATGGCATCTTAAATTATTTGTAGTTTTGTGATAAATTAAAGATATATCACAGTTAGGACACTTCCACACATATCCACATGATGAACAACTCATGAATGTAGAGTATCCACGTCTGTTTAATAAAAGTATAGTTTGTTTTCCATTTTTTAAAGTTTCATTTATCTTATCTTTTAATACACTACTTATTACATAATTTCTTTTTTTAACTTCATCATTCATATCTACTAGAATGTAGTTAGGTAGATTATTACTTATTCTCTTAGTAAGTTTAACTAGTTCAAACACGCCTTTTTCTCCCCTAGCAAATTGTTCAAGTAAAGGTGTTGCACTTCCCATTAGTACCAAAGCATTATGTGTTTTAGCTCGTTCAAATGAAACATCTATAGCGTTATATTTTGGATTTACATCTTGTTTAAAACTTGGACTTGAACACTCATCTATTATAATAAGTCCAATATTTAATAGTGGTGCAAAAACAGCACTTCTAGCACCTACTACTATATTAACTTCTTTATTAACAATTCTTCTATACTCGTCGTACTTTTCTCCTTCACTTAAAGCACTATGTAAAACTGCTACACGACTTCCAAACTCACTTAAAAACCTATTAACAATTTGTGGAGTTAGACTAATCTCTGGCACAAGCATAATAACATTTTTTCCACTATTTAAAGTATCATTAATTAATTTAATATATATTTCAGTTTTACCACTTCCTGTAACACCATATAGTAACACCTTGTTATTAGTACTATTCTTTATTTTAGTGTACGCTTCATTTTGTTCAGGAGTTAATTCTATGTTTTTCTTTTCTTCCTTAACAAAATCAATATTTCTATTTACTTCAACACTTTTTAAAACTACTACATTATTTTCTATTAACTTTCTTAAAGAAGGAGAATTTATTTTCTTTCTAAGCACATCCTTTTCCTTTAAAAGATTAAGTATTTCTATCTCTTTCTTATTTTTTTTGTGATTAACTATATAGTTATCCACATCCATTTCTTTATTTAAACTTACATAAACATCTTTTTTAATATTAATATTTGCTTTAACACTGGCTTTCAAAGCCTTTGGAAACATCGCCTGATATGCACTTATTCTAGTTGATAAAGTAGTATCTGAGATAAACTTTCCTAGTTCTAATAACTCTTCATTTAAACAAAATGTCTTTTCAACTATATTTATTACTTCTTTATATTCCATACTAGGGTCGTATTTATTACTTAAATTTAATACAAACCCTTCAACTATCTGACTACCAAAAGGAACTAACACTTTATGCCCTACTGATATATCTTTAGACAAATTTTCAGGTACTACATAGTCAAAAGTCTTATCTAAAGATTTAACATTGTGTTCAATTAATACACTTGCTATCATAAGTAAGGATTACACTCCAATTCATGTAAAAGAGTTGTAGTAAACCCATGCCCTGGATATAGTTTAATTTTCTCGTCCATCTTTCTAAGTAAACTCAAACTATATGCCATTTCTTCATTGTCTCCACCTTCTAAATCTGTTCTTCCTATTGTTTCATAGAATATAAAATCCCCTACAAACATATCATTACTTTCTTTAAAGTAAAATGATACACTGTCTTTTGAATGTCCTTTAGTTGGTATTACCTCAAATTTAAAATTTTTAATTTTTTGTTTTCCTATAGTTTTATAGTCATATACACTAACATTATATTTTTTTACTAAACTATCTAAAGCACCCACATGATCATAATGGTAGTGTGTTACAAGAATTCCTACTAATAAAGCATTTTGACCCTTTAAAACATTTTCTATTTTTTCCACTTCACTACTTGGGTCAATTACAAGAGCATAACCATTATTTACTAGAATATAACAATTATTATCAAGTGGTTCTAAAATTTCTCTTATTATTTTCATACTTCTTCACCAAACATTTCTATCAAAGCATCTAACTTATCAATTACTCTATATCCCTTTCCATTTAATTTAGTTGAAAATCTAACAGGTATGCCGCCTTCACTTTCCCATTCTCTTAAGTTTCCAGCATAATCATCTACCAAAATAGCATTTTCTGTATGTACCATTTTAGTCTTACTTATCTCTTTAGGACAAATAATTACTGTTATATCTTTAAAGTGCCTTCTTATATATCTAACTTTATCAGCGCCTTCCTTAATTGAATTACAATGTGTTAGAATATTCACATCAAATAATTCGCTTGCAATTAACTTATTTATACACTCCACCGCGTCATTAATAATATACTCGTCTTTTAATATCTTTTTAAAGTCATACCCTTCATAAAACTTCGCATCATTTGTTTCAAAACCTGACGCTTTCGCATCATTATATAATATAGGTATTGTATCTAATATTACTCCATCAAAATCAATATACAATTTTTTCATACTCATTTCCTCCTATAGTTGTTTTTCTCCTTATTATTTTACATTAGGTATTTCACTTTTTCAAGTCAAAACATTTTCTTAACTTGTAATCTAATGATAGCATAAAATATATTTGTTTGTCAATACAATGTTTGTGTTTTTTAGTAATTTTCATAAATACTTAAAGACATTAGAAGTAAGTTAAAATGCTTCTAAAGAAGGCGATATTATGAATAGTTTTTATAATATAAAACTATAAAAACTTATAAAAGAAAATTTCAAGTTGCAGTTAGCTTATCCTATTTATCTCCAACTGTCTTAATCAGTGGAGCACTAAGAAATATAGTAGTCAACACTACTCTAAAAGATTTATATTTTGTAGTGCTAGATAAAACTAGCACAATTGTAAAACTTTCTTATTTTCTATATATATCTTTATCGTTAGTAATATCTCCATCTGCACTTACTGGAATAACTTCCCCTAAATACTTACTTTCAGGTTTAAAAATTGTTTTAACAAAGTCTTTATCTCTTGCAAGTACTTCTCTAATATCTCTAATAAACTGTCCACTATATCTAGTAGTATCAGCACTAACGCCATAACTTTCTAGACCGAGACTTTTAGCAATATAAAGTGCTCTATAAAGGTGGTACTCTTGAGTTACTATTACAACTCTTTTAGCTCTAAAAATATTTTTAACTCTATAAATACTATCATAAGTAGAAATACCTGCATGGTCCATAAATATACTGCTTGAATTAATCCCTTCTTCTACTGCATAAGTTTTCATTACGTTCACTTCATCATGATTTTCATTCATATGGTCTCCACTCATTATGATTTTCTCACTTACCCCATCATTAAAAAGCATAACTGCAGTATCAAGTCTATCCTTTAACATAGGACTAGGTTTGTCGTCATACACTCCAGCTCCTAAAACAACAATACAATCTATGTCTTTTAATTCACTATATTCATTCACTATTCTACTCTTTGTACTAAAAACAACATATAAATCTATTCCAAAAACAACTAAGGCACTTATAACAATTAAACACACTAAATATTTAAACATCTTTTTCATATAAAACATCTCCTACTTAATTATACCATACCTTAAGACAAAACTGTAAAGAAAAACTAGGCTTAAATGCCTAGCAAACACTCTCTTTATCAAATTTACCAACAATATACTTTACAAAAGTGTTTAACCTGTCAAATATGTGGACACTTGCAATTGCAAATAATATGTAAAGAAGTATTGTATTAAATGTAATTTGTGATAGGTCAAAGAAGTCATACCAGAATATCAAAATATAGATAAATAAGGCTATTAAGAAAGTCACCAAACTTGCTCTTAAAGTGTTAAATGGTTTACAAAGCCTAAACAAGAATATAAATCCAGTTGTACCTGTCATTATTACAATTAAAGTACTTGCTAGATTAGCGTCTATATTAAAATGGTCTTTAAATAACACTATCATAACTACATTAAAAACAACTGTTAAAGCAGCTGGTACACTTTTACTTACTACTTTCAAAATAAAGTTACCCTTAACTCTTTCATTATTAGGTTCAAGTGCTAGTATAAATGATGGAATACTTATTGTACAAGATGTAATTAAACTTAAATGTATTGGTAAATAGAAGTATTCACTTTTCATAAATAAACAAATAACAACCAATATTGATGTAAAAATAGTCTTTATTAATAATAAACTTGCACTTCTTTCAACATTGTTAATTGTTCTTCTTCCTTCAGCTACTACTTTAGGTAAACTACTAAAATTTGAATCTAAAAGCACTAATTGGCTTACGTTTTTAGCAGCGTCTGTACCACTTGCAACAGCTATACTACAATCACTTTGTTTAAGCGCTAGAACGTCATTTACCCCGTCTCCTGTCATCGCAACAACGTGTCCTTCTTTTTGAAGAGATTCCACTATCATTTTCTTTTGTTCAGGTTTAACTCTACCAAAAACATCATATTTTTTAACGTTTTCACATATATTATCTTCAGTTAACAAGCTCGCATCCATTCCTAAAGCATCAACTAGTCCTGCACGTCTTGCAATAGATGTAACTGTTTTAAAGTTGTCTCCACTTATTATTTTAACTTTAACACCTTGCTCTTTAAAGTACTTTAATGTGTCTGGCGCTTCTTCCCTAATCTTATCTTGTAAAAGAATAAAACCAATTACTTTAACATTTTCTGGATTATCTAAATCACTTTCCATGCTTTTAGCTACAACTAAAACTCTATAATCAATATATTTATCTATTTCACTAGTATATTTTCCAATTTCACTTTTTAAAACAAATTCACTAGCCCCCATAAAGTAGATTCCATGTTCATAAAAAGATGCACTACTAAACTTTCTACTTGAAGAAAACTCTAATCTTTCTTTAACTGTCCATACGCCTTTATCTTTATAGTACTTTTTTATTGCATCCATTGTCCCATTACTATTATTAAATGCATAAGCTAGATTACTCAAAGCTTCATCCATTTCTTCTTTAGTCACTCCGTCACTTGGTATAACATCTATTACTTCCATTTCTCCCATTGTAATAGTACCAGTTTTATCAAGGCATATCACGTCAACCCTTGCAAGAGTTTCTATACAGTATAGTTGCTGAACTAGCACGTTTACTCTTGATAGACGAATAACACTAACAGCCATGACTGAACTTGTAAGAAGTAAAAGTCCATCAGGTATCATTCCAATTAAAGCACCTACTGTATTAAATATAGAACTAGTAAAGTCCCCATTTGTAACACCCATTTGATTATACATAAGAACTATACCAACTGGTACGATCACAACTGATAAAACTTTCAAAATGCTTTCAAAAGACCCCATTATAACAGAATTTACTTTCTTATTATATTTAGCTTCTGCACTTATTTTAGAAATGTAGTTTTCTTTTCCAATATGAGTAACTCTAACATATATTTCACCACTTACTATAAAGCTACCTGACAAAATATTTTCTCCTTCTTTTTTAGAAATCGCATCAACTTCCCCAGTTATAAAGCTTTCATTTACTTCAGCATTTCCTTTTATTATAACCGCATCACACACTACTTGATCTCCAGCATCTAACTTTAACACATCATCCAACACTATTTCATTTAACATAAGTTCTTTTTCTTCAGCGTCCCTGATAGCCGTCACTTTAGAACTTGCTAGTACACTTAGTTTATCTATTGTCCTTTTAGAAATAATCTCTTGTACAGTGCTAATAATACTATTAAATATAATAACCCCCATAAAAGTACAGTTTTTAATACTTTCAAATAACTCTCCTCCAGTTATACCTGCGATTATAATAAGTACTCCTAAGATAGTATTTATAAAGTTAAAATATGTAAAAAAGTTATCTCTTAAAATTCTAGGAATAGTTTTTGTTGGTGGCACATCATCATAGTTTACCAAGTTATTTTCTATTCTTTCATTTACTTCACTACTTGTTAAACCCTTTTTATAATATTCTTCATTCATAACATAACCTCTTCTATCATAACATTTTAGCATATTTTTAGTTAAATATAAACTACAAAACCAAAGAAATTGTTAATAAACTCACTTTTTTATTAATTTAGTTTTTTTATATTTCATGTTTTACCTCTAGTACTGGCTTAGATATTCCAGCACCAGTATTAGGTTTAACTTGAGAAGTATAAGTAAAATCCACTAGATACAAGCCTACTAACACTATACAAATACACCTTTTAATTTCAGGCTTAATCTTATTAAATAAGTTATCTAAAACAGGCGCTAGTAAATAAGTGAAAACCATTCCACCCAAACCAAAAAGTATTAGTCCTTCTAAGCAAACTCTACCCTTTATGTTAAGAAAGTACCCATTATAATTCCAGTACCTTAAATGTTTAAAAGTCTCTAAATACCAAGCTGTTGTATATTCAATTATCCCGCAGGTTAAAAATGACATAATAAATAATTTCCACGGATGTTTTCTAAAACCTTTTAACAAAATCAAAATTGCAAGACCACCCCAACCATAAATAGGTAACCAAGGTCCATACATTGTCCCACGATTAACAAACACTCCATCATTAATTAAATGTAAAACAACTTCCCAGCTCCATCCTATAAAACTAAATGCAAAGAATAATAAAATGAATGAAGTTAAAGTATAATTTTTGTCATAATTTACATTAAATATACTCTCTCTTTTATAAGCACAAGGACATTTACTATCACTAATAGTTTCTACTTCTAAGCATTTATCATTTAATAAATATCCTAAATCTAAAGTATCTTTTTTAACTCTTAAATTCATATATAATTCACTATAAACAGTCTCTTTATAAACATTAGTATAGAATATGTTAAACAAGTCAAGCGTTAAAAATCCAAGTATTCTATATCCTAAAATAGATAAATCCAACTTAAACATATTAAACTTTTCTCCATCAGTTAAACTTTTTGATAATCTAAACGCTTCTTTACTACTAATATTAGGGTTTTCAGCTAGAACATAGCTAACCATAGAATATTCATAAAGCTTAATAAAGAAACCTACTACTGTAAAACACCACAAGAACAAATAGATATCCTTTTTAAGCAAAGTTATACTTAATTTAAAGTTTTTCTTTCCCTTATACACACATAATGAACTATCTAATTCAGTTTTATATCTTCTTTCTTCTAAGAAGTATCTATTCTTTCCAATTTCTAATACTTTAATAAAGAAGACCCTAAACAAAACAACTAAAATATTGGAAATAATTATAATAATAGCCGCACTTAATTTACCACCTAAAATCTTATTAATACCATTTAACAAACTAAATGTTACTGAATTTGTTTTTGTCACTTCATTTATAACATTTGATAACACCCCATGAGTATACTTATTTTTTACATAATCTTCATACTTTTTTTCAGTATCACTCTTATTAAGTAACTCATCTAATACTTCAGAATTTTCTTTATAATTATTTACATTCTCTACATTATCTTTGTTGGTTAAATCTACATTTAAAATATTATTATTAGTTAAAGTTAGGCTTCCATAAAGTATAACCGAACATATAAAAACCATCAAAACATTCTTAAAATAGTTTCTCTTTAAATTTTTTCTTGCTTCTGTTTTAATTTTACCATAATCCATAATACTACCTACTTTACATAAATTTTACCAAAGAAAAATGAATACTTCAAGTACTCACTTTAAATATAGAAACATTTTTGATAACTATTCATAAAATTCGGAATGCAATTCCGAAAATGTAGAAATATTGTTTTTGTAATAAGTAAACGTTATTTCTTGTTTTTCTTATGAATTCTTGATATAATTTTATCGGTGGTAAGTAATGAAAATTAAAATGATAGGAACTGGTGGTATTTGGACTAAGTTTAATAGTGCATGTTATTTAATTGATGAAGATATTATGGTAGATTTTCCAAATGGGGCTTGTAAATATTTGTATAGATTTGATAAAAAGCCTTTTGAAATCAACAGTGTTTTGCTTACTCATTTTCATGGAGATCATTATTTTGATATACCGTTCTATGTTTTAAATAAATCTAAATCTTCTAATAAAAAAGCAAATATATATTGTTCTAAAGAAGGTAAAAGTAAAATTATTTCAATTAGTAAATTGGCTTTTCCAAATTCTTATGAAAATTTTTTTGAAGAAACAAATACAGTTTTCAATTTTAACAATAATTTTAAAATAAATAATTATGATGTTATTAGAATACTTGTAGATCATGGTAGGATGAAGCCTGCTTATGGTTATATTTTTAAGTTTGATAAGTTATGTGTTGGATTTACTGGAGATACAGCACTTTGTGAAGGCATAAAGTATATGGCTAGTAAGTGTAGTTATTTATTTTGCGATGTTTCATTTATTAATGGCACTAGTAAGCATATGGGAATAAATGATATTGTTAGATTATGTGAAGAGTTTAAAACATGTAAATTTGTTACTAGTCATATGTTAGATGAGGCTAGAATGGAGTTAAAAAAACTAAATATTGAAAATTTAATTGTTGGTGAGGATGGTATGGAATTTAATTTATGAAAAGTATGTTATTAGTTATTGATTTACAAAAATCTTTTATAAATGAAAATACTTTATATTTAGTAAAAAGGGTAGATAAATTAGTTAATTCTTCTAAATATGATTTAATCGTTTTTACTAAATTTATTAATAATGAAGATAGTATTTGGGTTAAAAAACTTAATTATACTGGTTGTATTAGTTTGGAAGATAGAGAAATTGTTGTAGATACAAAGGAAAATATAGTTTTAGAAAAATCTGTTTATACTGCATATTCTAAGGAATTGATTAATATTATTAATGATAATAATATAGAACTTATTAATATTTGTGGGATTGATACTGAATGCTGTGTATTAAAAACTGCTTTTGATTTGTTTGAGAATGGATATGATGTAAAAGTTTTAAAGGATTATAGTGGATATACGCATGGAATGGAAAGCAATAAAACAGCACTTAGTATTATTGCTAGAAATATTGGAAAAGATAATGTTATTTAGTAAAATTTAATGTAAACATTGAATTAAGTATCATTGTTTTTTTTCTTTTTTTATGTTACACTTATTTTAGGAGGAAACTAAAATGGATGAAGTGGATATTAGATACAGAGAGAATATAAGGGATGCTTTAGATTCTAAAGATATTGAAAAACTTGCTGACTTAATTGGTGACTATGATTATGCTTGTAAAAAAATGGAGCGTTATCAACAATTATCTGAAATAGTTATGGGAAAAGTTAGAGCAGGTAATTATATGGGAGAAGAAGCAGCAGAATTAGTAGAGATTATTGATAGTTGTTTAAGTAAAGCAAATTTAAGCGGTTTTAGAAGATAAACCTCTTTTTTTTATCAAATAAAAAGACTATTAATAAATAATTATCAATAATCTATCAATATTCAAAATTAATGCTATCTAGTAATGCTTTTATTTTCCTCTAATTCTTTGTTTAGCTGTGTATAAAGTGTTTGCAAGTTAACATCTGATTTATAGTATACTTCAAGTATTATATTATATTGCTCTTCACTCATTTTATCTTTTAAGTTAAAAAGTTCTTTATCATATTCAGCAAGTTTGTCTAAGAAATCTTTGTATTTATTTTCATTAAAACCTGGGTTATTGTAGTAATAAATTATTTCTTCATCAAGGCTTTTTAGATTTGCTTCTAATTTATCACTTTTTGCTTGATTTTCTATTGCTTGTTCTCTTTGCTTTTTTAGTTCTTCTATCTCTATTTTTTTATCTACTTTACTATAAAGCAAATCTTCGCACATGTCTTTTAAACTCTTATGCTTATTCATTAACTCTCTAGTTTGTTTAAATGCTAGATAAGTTTCTAAAGAATCTTCTTCGCTGTTTTCTTTTATATAAGAAAAATTATCTATTATTCTTCCAATTAGTTTTTCATATTCTCCGTCTTCTTTTATTTGTATCTCTTCTAAATCATTTTGTTCCATTAATTTTTTAATATCTTCACTTAATTGTTTAGATGAAATACATACTTGAACTTGTTTTTTAACATTATTAACAAAAGACTCTAGTTCACTATGCTTATCAGATAGTTTATCTAATAATGAATTTAAATCTTTAAGTTCAGGTTCGTTATAAGTAACTGTTTTTCTTGCTAAAAATTTAGAATATTCTTCAAGAATATAAATACTGTCTTTGTATTTTTGAGTATTATTTTTTTCATACTCTTTTATATCTTCAATTTCAAGTAAACTATTTATTATAGTTTCTATTTCTTTAAAATCTTCTATCATAGACTTCACCTATTATAGGTATAACATATGTGTTAATTTTTGACAAGGTTATTTGCTATTAGTGTTAATCCTTTATTTGCTATGTGTTAATCTTTTTTTTAAAATGTCACCACATCATTAATAGAAATGTCAACTACAATGATTTATAATATCTATTTGGAAAGAAGATATTTTTATTATGCATAATAAAGAATATGCATTAAGGCTTATTAGTTAAACCGTGAACTAAAATAGTAAAAGTTAAATATTACATTATTTTCTATGAAACCAAAAAAATTGAAGGTCATTTTCAAGACCCAGTAAAAAGAAAACAAATGAAAATAGATAACCAAAAGCAACTTTAACAAGTCTTAAGATAAAGAGATGAAAGATTAAAAGCAAGAGCGAACAAAGTGAGTTCATAATACTCTTGCTTTTTATCTTTCATTGATTATAATTGATATTCAAACAAAGTTCACTTTTGTTTGTTATCAATATCGTAAATTGGTGACATTTTAACTAATAATTATCAGTACTCACTTTAAACAAACAAGAATAGCTAACGTTAAAATTAACCACTTAATTTCATAATTAACTTCTTCTTTAGTTAGACCAGCTGAAAAACTATATCTTACAATTCTATTTAAACTAACAGGTATTTCTAGTTTACCATCAAACACCTTAGTAATTAAATCCATTGCAATTTCTTCTGCTTCTTCTTCTAAGCCACCTTTTTTTTCTGCATTAGAAAAGAAGTCAAGAACATCCATTAACCTATGAACATTCTTTTTAAAAATATCTTTATCTTTAGTTTTCTTAACTAAAGTCAAGTAATAATTAAGAAGTCCCTCTAAATCTCTACTACTTACCACTTCATCAATTTCATAATGATACTTTATAGAAAGTATTTCCTTAATAGTACCATCAATATTTTTTACATTTTTCAAATTCATATCTTTTTCATCTCCTACTACATTAATTCGTGATTTTTCTCTATAATAATAAGGTATCATTAAATAAACTTGTTACATAGATGGTATGGTTAATTCATAGTAATCTTTATACAATAAATATATCTTATATATAAAGGAGTGATACTTATTAAAAAGAAGAAAAACTACGATAATCATTCTCGTAAAATCCTAGCAAACAATATAGTATACTTTAGACTAAAACTTAACTGGTCTCAAGAAGATTTAGCTGAAGAATTAGGAACAACACCTACATATGTTTCTAATCTTGAAAATGCTAAAAGAAATATGCGAGTTGATTATATCGGGCACATTGCAAATACACTAAAAGTTTCTGTACAAGACTTATTCATTGAAAGAGAAGAAGTCAAAAATCACAGAAAACCTAGACAATAATTTGAATAACAGAGTTATTCTTTTTTTGTACCTAACTATATTATAACAATACTATAGAATTTTTACTAGATGTTTTTTGTAAATGTACACCTATTTGTTACAATATTTTAATAATTAAACATTTTTTTAACTTTTTTATAAAAATTTTTTCCTAAAGATTTTAAAAATTAGAAACGTTTTTTAAAAACTCATACATCTTTTAACAAAAACAAGCATCAATTTTTAAAATTGAAGGCTATTGTTATTGTTAGACTACAAAACAAGGAACGCTTATATTAAGTAACTACCTTTTCAACTTGGCTCATTCCTGGAGAAATTCAAGTTGTGTAAGAACAATAATGGTGGTAAAAGCATAATTGATGTCATTATCAATGTGTTATCAATACTCACTAAAACGCAAGAAAAAAGACACCTACCTTAATAATAAAGATAAGTGTTAAGCTATAAAAATACTTATATTGAATAAATAAACGTTACTTTTATTAAATATATTTTCATAATTTATGCTAGCTTTTTTCATACAGAATTACATTTATTCTTATTTGCTGTCTACCTTCAACATATAATACTTCTAAATAATAATCATATTTAATACGTCACTTTCTTTAATAGTGAGTTCTAAACATTCTATAAATACTTTAGCACGTCAGTTAGTTCTTCGTCTATCTAAATTCAAAATTTCCTTTTTAACTCATTAAAACAGCATGAACTACAAGTCTTCTATTTATTCCACTACAAGTGCTTAGCGTTAATATTTTATCTGTACTAGTTACTTCCACGTTAAAGTCATATATACTTTTTGATTTAATATCACTCACAAATTCTAAAAACTCTTCATCTAAACTAAAACTAGTTTTTAAGTATTCGCTTGTATTATCTACTCTATAAATTGAAAACACTTTCCACTTCATTTCCTTATCTAGTGAGTTAAATGTAATTACCAAGTTATCTTGATTTTTATACCAACTGCTACTAGTAGTGTTAAGTAACTCTCCAAACATATATCCACTTTTTAAATTATGTCCATAAATTATAGTATTTTTATCTAACTCTTTAATACCATTTCTATAGTCCATAAATACCCATCCTGTTCTTACTTGATTACCATAAATATCATGTGATAAATAGTACTCATTATTATTTGTCTGTGTTACAGGATAATTTATTTTTGTATTGTTAACTTTTAACCATCCTACCACGTCTTTATTAATAGTTAATAGTTTATCATATGTTGTTGGAATATTTTGATATTTATTAATATATATAGTAGTACTTGTATCTTCTATATTATCACTATCACTTGTTGTATCATCTACTTCATCAATACTTGGAGTTAATTCAATATCTTTTTCAAGCTTTCTTAAATTAAGATAGTTTATGTACTCATGATACTTACTAGAAATAGTTATAAATAAAGCAGCATACATTAAAAATATCATACAAATCTTAAGTCCATTTATAGTAAGTTCCTTAAATATTCTATTATTAAAGTACTCTTCTTCATAAATAAACCTGATTTCCCTGTCTTCATTAGAATACTTCTTATTTAACTTTCTTAAATACTCCACGTCTTTTCTTATCTCTAAAGCATTAGAAGCATTTTGATGTATAAATATACTTACATTTTTAAATTTATAAGTATCAAGTTCTATAATAATATACTCAATTATATCTTTAGAATAAACATACAAATCTATTAATTTTAAAGAGTTATTAACTTTTAAAAATCCCCTTAAATTTTTCTTTACCTCTTCTTCAGTATAAAAACTTATCTTTTTTCTATAATATATACTTTTTAAATTTTTAAAATTATTATTTAATATAAAATCTTTGTCAAATTTCATGTCATTGTTAAAATTAATTACAACTTTCTTTTTACTTAGTTCATGCACATAATCACTAGGCATAAAATAACACTCTACACGATTTATGTCTAGTATAATCAATTTATCTAAGACCTTTCTTGTCAAGCTTTTGTCAATATCAAACTTAATTTTCTTAACACTCATTAACTCTCCCATTACTAAGAAAGACTCAAAATCAAGATAAACTACCCTTTCTACTTCATGTGAAGCAAGTACTTTTTTCACGTTTTCTTTGTTTAATTTTAAGTAATTTAAAGAGAAATATAGAACATTTTCGTCTTCTATAAAGCTTTTGGTATCAGTTTCTAGAACATAATAATTATTATTTTTTAATTCTATTTTAATAACTTTCATATAATCTATTTCTCCCTATTATTAATATTAACATAAATTTCACATATAATAAAGTTAATTTTTGTTGTTTTTTCTAAAAAAAATGTTATAATATAAATATAATAGAAGGAGGAAAGTTAAATGAAGAGATTATTTGGATTTGCACTTGGAGCATTAGTAGTATTTATGAATGTTTTACCACTTAAAGCTCAAAGTGTATATGGTGTAGAAATGGTTAAAGAAAACGATAGTGTTAAACAGTTATTTCCAGATGGCACTAATATTTTGAATACTATTGATACATCAAAGTCAGAATTTGAGAAAGGAAAAGTTGCAATTGAGATTACTATTAACAACTCTAAAAAGACTGAAGTTGTATATGCAGTTGATAATGGAAGTGCTAACACTATTAAAACTGAATTAATAGATGTTATTAAAACTAAAGCAAGTAATTTAGCAAGTTATAATAATTTATATCAAAGTGTCATTACTAATACTACTGAAGGCATTGTGTATAAACCATTTGATACAAATATTAGTAATTCTCTAGAAGAAGTAAAAGCTTTAGCAAGTGGTGAAAATGGTAGTTTTGATACACTTTTAAGTGAAGCTAATAGTAAATTTAGTACTGATACAGTAAATAAAGTTATTGTTTTATTTGTAAGTGATATGGGTAGTAAAACTACAGATGAAATTACAGCTATTAAAACTCAAGTAGATGCATATAAAACTGCTGGAGTTAATGTAATTGTTTATGGTTTAGGACTAGCTGATTATACAAATTTTGATAATGTATTTGCAAGCACTACAAAATACCAAACTACTACAACTGACTTAAGTACTATCAGTTTTGAAAGTAATATTGTAAGTTTAATTCCTAGTAATAAAACAGCTGTAGCTACTAAAATTTCATTTGATAATTATATTTTAAATAATTTTGAAATTAAAGATATAGTAGCAAGTATGGGTTCTGCTTCAATAGACGAAAGTACTAACGAAATTGCTTGGGGTATAGGAAATATCAAAGCTAATGATATAGTTACATTAACTTATACACTAAACACTAAATCAGTAATAGACGAGTCACTAATTAATGTTGGTAGACTTAGAACTAATAGACAAATAGTAGTTACAAGTAGCGGTATCGAAAGAGGAACTTATCCTAGTTCTGATAGAATTGATGACGAAGAATGTAGTCCTGTTATTAAGTTAACTGAAGCTACAGTAGTTAATCCAGATACTGGAATGGCTGATTATATTATTGCTGGAGCTTGTATATTAGCTGTTAGCTTAGTTGGTATACTTATACTAAATAAGAAAAACGAATTTAATAGATTATAATCCCTTATGGGATTTTTTCTTTAGATATAAAAACGAGTATTATAATTCATACTCGTTTATTATTTGTGTAATAAGTTCCACTTTAATTTCTCCATTATCACTATTAATCACTTTTATTGCATTACCATTTTTAATGTATATCAGTAGTGGTACTTCACTTATTTCAATATTACCATATATATTATTTAACTTACTAGTATAATCTTTCTCATTTGTTATATCCAAATATATAAATTTACTTATTAAATTTTGTTTCTTCATATATTCATATATCTTTTCTTCTTGTTTATAAACTTTCTTACTACCAGTAGTAGTTACTAAAAGCAGTACATCATTCATTTCTTTAGTTGATACTTCTAACTCACTTAGTTTTACTTCTTCTACTTTATCTGTTAAATAACTCTTACTATACTTTTCCTTTTTATAAGTATCTGACCAAGATTTTAAGTAAAACAAAAGAACTATAACTACTAAAAACAACACACCTAGCCCTATATAATTTTTTAAAGGTTTTTGTTTCATATCATCACCGCTTTAATTTTATCATAGTAAAGCAATGTTTTCAATTAAATATTATTATTATTTTACAAAATGTTAAATAAATCTCACATATCAATTATTTCATAAGTAAAACCCAAATTATCAATAAATTTAAACATATCCTTTATTTTAATAAATACAGTAGCAGTATTATCATTAGGATGAAAAGTTATAATATCTTCATTAAGTAATTCCTTATCAATATACACCTTTATATCTTTATCCTTATTATTTAACAAACCAAAAGTGACACTACACCAAATTTCAAATTCATTTTTTCAACTAAATTTTCCTCACTTCCAAGTCTTAAACCTTTTTCATTTATTTGTTCACTTAATTTTTTAATATCTAATCTTTTATTATCATCTAGTATAAATAGACCTTCTTTTCTTTTTATCAGACATAAACATAGACTTAGATCTAACACCAATTTTACCTTCAATATATTTATCAGCCAACAAAGTTGTAGTAGCTGCTTCATGGTTTACAACTTCATAATCAATTTTCATGTTACTTAATTCATTATATACCTTTTCTTTCATTTCTTTTACTCTTCATAAACAAATCCATTCCATAACTTTTAATATCACCATTTATTACATTAACTATATAATCTGATACTTTTATTCCGTTATATTTCTTATTAACAAAATCTATCATTGTAATTGTATGTGTTGTTAATAAGTCATCACCTACTACATCACTCCATATATAAACAGAAGTGTTTGGTAAAAATAATAACTCATTAACCATAACTTCTAAATTATTTTGAAACGTTTTACCTAAACTCACATTAGAAGAAAACTCCTTATTATCTAAATAGTTTTGATACTTTATAAGAGTCTTATCTCTTAATGAACTAACATACATTATTTTTACATCTTTATTATTTTCACTTAAATACTTTAAATTATCAAGTACTATATTATTAGTTTTAATTCTACTAGTTATAAACTCTGGACTCTTCCAAACATCTTTCAAGATATGCTCCCACTCATCACTAATTAAAAGTGAAGCATCCACTAAAACATTTTTATTTTGAACATCTTTAAAGTAATCATTAAATATAGTATGAGATAGAATTGAAGAAGCAAACCCACCTGCAGAATAACCAGTTACTAACAATACTTCTGGATTATCTATATATTCTTTAACTTTATCCATTATCATTATAAATCTAATATATCCATCTTGCTTTAATAGTTTATTTTCACTGTTCATTCCTATATGAAAGTCCCCTGTAACATAGGGAATATTTATAAAAGTATAGTCATTAAATGGGTTATCCTTATCATCTTTAGATATCCCTACTAAATGATTTAATTCTTCATATTTAATATTATCTATATAATAATTTTTCCTATTAAGCGCGGTTTCATTATTAATTGATAATCCTCCACCATAAAAGTTTATTATTACTTTATTTTCTCTACCCTTTTTAATTAGAAAATAATAATCATTTCCTTTATTATCCTTAACTTTATCTAAAAGTACTTTGTACCACTTACCTATTTGATAATCATCTTTTATTATAGGTGCTCTTAAAAATAAAACAAATACCAGAAGAAAAACGATTAAAAAGAATAAAACGCCTAACATTAATTTAACTATTTTTTTCATACATCCTCCAGTTGTAAACATTATAATATATAAAATAAAAATTAACAATAAAAACATAAAATATTTTTCCAAAAAAAAATTGAGGACTCACCTCAACTTTAAAATTTGTTACAGCATCCCTCATTAACATTGCAAACTTCATTTTCTTCACAACATGTATAACAAGGACTATAAGTATGTCTATAAATATGATGATTAATTATTCTAGTATTAATTGGACAAACATGTGGTACTTCATGAAGTATCTCTCTATGAATAACCCTTTCTTGTGGACACTCGTAAACAGGTGGTGTTACCATTCCAGCTATAGATGCGCTTGACATATCTGTGTAATTACTTTTTGTTTCTTTGTATGTTTCCTTATTTGTCTCAACTTCATAATTAGCATACATCCCAGTATTTTGATACACTTTTCTTCACTCCTTACAATAATATCATATGTAAGGTTATCTTTTTTGTATGGGTATCTACCTAAATATTAATCTTTGTTCCATTTTCACAATGAGTAAAAAAATCTTTTCCGCTTATTTTAAATTTTGGCATATCATATTCATAAATTACAGTATCACTTTCTTTTAAGTTATACTTATCTATACACATCTTATTAAATCTTGATACAACTTCTTTTAATAACTCTCTTAAACTATTAAATTCTTCTACTCCTTTATATGGCATCCACGCATTTTCAAAGTAATAATATTTATTATTTCTAAACACAACTAAAAATGTATGTGTTGGAAAAAAAGATCCATCATAATTACATATAAAGTAAGACTTAGTTTTAACATTTAACTCATTAAAATATTTTCTTTCTAACTCTACTTGATCCCAACAAACTCCCATTTTATCTTTAATAGTCTTTTCAGGACTATTAAGTGTGTAATATTTTGATAAGTCTTCAGTTTCTGATATATCTTCACCTTGATAAAGATAACCATATTCTATATCTTTCATTTTTAATAATACTTCATTTAGCATTTTATAAAGCCTCCTAAAATGGCATCTTCATATTTCCATTTGATAGTTGTTTCATCATCTTTTTCATTTCTTCAAACTGAGTAAGAAGCTTATTTACTTCTTGCACGCTTGTTGCACTTCCCTTTGCTATTCTTTGCTTTCTACTTGCTTTTAACACCTCAGGATGTGTTCTTTCATAAGGTGTCATAGAAAGTATTATTGCTTCTATTCTAGCCATTACTTTAGGGTCTATACTAATATTATTAAGCCCCATCTTTCTTGCTCCTGGAAGTAATTTTAAAATGTTTTCAAGCGGGCCTAATTTCTTAATTTGTTTTAACTGAGATAAAAAGTCTTCTAAATCAAAATTACCCTTTTTCATTTTTTTAGCAGCATTCCTAGCTTCCTCTTCATCTATAACAGAACTAGCTTTTTCTGCAATACTAAGAATATCACCATAGCCTAGTATCCTATCAGCTATTCTAGAAGGTACAAATTCACTTAATCCATCTAACTTTTCAGAGTCACCTATATATTTAATAGGAATATTTGTAAGATGTCTTAAACTAAGAGCCACACCACCTTTTGTATCACCATCCATCTTTGTCAATATACAACCAGTAAGTGGTAGTTTTTCATTAAATCCAGTTATCACGTTAATCGCATCTTGCCCCATCATCGCATCTATTACTAGTAGTATTTCATTCGCGTGAACTTCATTATTAATATTAACAAGTTCTTCCATTAAAACTTCATCAAGTTGTAAACGCCCCGCTGTATCTATAAGAACATAGTCATATCCTTTACTTTTAGCGTATTCTATCCCACGTTTTGATATTTCTTCTGGATTACCCTTTCCTTCATCATACACTTCAATATTTAAACTTTTTCCAAGAGTTTTTAATTGTTCAATTGCAGCTGGACGATAAACATCACAAGCTATAAACATAGGTTTCTTATTAAACTTCTTTCTAACCAAATTACCTAGTTTTCCTGTAGTAGTTGTTTTACCACTTCCTTGTAAACCACACATTAAAACTATAGTCATATCATTATTCATGATTAATGGACTTTCATCACTTCCTAAAAGTTCTACAAGTTCACGCCTTAAAATGCTTACAAATACTTCTCCAGGTTTTAAACTTTTTGTAACATTTTCTCCTATTACACTTTCCTTTACCTTATTTACAAATTCTCCAACTATTTTATAGTTTACATCAGCTTCTAAAAGTGCTAAACGCACCTCTCTTACCATTTCACTTATATTATCCTCTGTAATAGTACCATAACCTTTTACCTTTGATATAATACCATCTAATTTCTCACTTAAATTATCAAACATAAAGCACCTCTTTCTGTACATCTAATATTATACCTTAAATTTAGTTTAACATCAATTAAGAAAGATATAAACAAGCTATATTTTAGTAATTAGACAATTTTTTTAATCTTTTTATAAAAACTTTTTTTTACAGATTTTATAAATTAAAAGCGTTTTTTAAAAAAACTCTTATACCCTTTAACAAAAAATGGCCTCAATTTTAAAAATTGGGCCTATTTGACATACCTATATATCCGTGTTAGAATGAGTTCAAGGAGCAATTAAATTGGATGTCTCCCTTTCAATTTAGCTCTCTCAGGGAAGCTAAATTGGGAGGTGATAACATGGTAAAAGACCTTATGGATACTTTTATCGGATGGTTTATCTTTTTTCTACAAAAACGTAGAAAAAAAAGACATCTATCCGTAGAAATACGAATAAATGTTAACAAATAAAGGTTAGCATTCAATCAATGATTGCTCCCTACATACATAGTATACAATATTTTTATAACTTATGCAAGATTTTTTACAAAAAACAGTTGTTAGTAATAACTGTTTTTTAAAGTAACCACAACAATTTCAGGTCTATTATTTAGTCTAAACGGAAATGTACTGTTACCTATGCCACGATTTACTATCATTTTAGTATGTTTTAAATCATACATCCCACCAGCATATTTTGGTAGTATTCCCTGCCCTGGTGCATAAAGTGGCCCGAATGGTGGAATATTAAATTGTCCCCCATGAGCATGTCCTGTAAACACCAAATCTATATTTTTTCTATCATATTCTTTATAAAAGTCTGGTCTATGTGAAATAAGTATAGTAAAATTTCTATGATTATACTTTAACTCTTCAAGTGCCTCATTAACTATCTCTTTATTAGACTGTTTAGGTAAGCCATATACTTTATTATATTTTTGTGCTTTAACAGGGTCTTCTAGTGCAATTATATTCATTCTCTGTCTTTTGTGTTTAAATACAAAAGCATTATTACTGGCTATATTTTCATTAAAATCATAGAGACTATTAAATAAATGCAATCTATCTTTAGCTTTATAATCGTGATTTCCAAAAGTATAATAAGTAGGAGCTATATTACTAAGTTTCTGCATAAAATCTAAAGCTATCTTAACATTGGGTCTATATTTATCTAACATATCTCCAGTAAACACAATTAAATCAGGTTCTATACATTTCACTTTATAAAGTATACTCGCTCTTAACTCTTCATTCCTAATATTATGTAAGTCACTTAACTGAACAATCTTTAACCCTTTCATATCTCTTGGTACTCTTTTTGAATCTAATTCATAATTAGTTACAATAACATGATTATTTTCATAAATGCCCCAACATATAATTCCAATTAAAACTATTACTGCTATTACTATAACATATTCCATTTAAATCACTTACCTTTTTTGTTCTAATATCATTTTATCATTAATAAGCATTCTCTTCAACACTAACTTTATATTAACTTCTTTAAACTGTAAACATTTTTATTAATTTCATAATAGCTAGCATAAGTATCATCTTTATACATAATTAACTCAAGTATACTTTGAATATCATTAACATCAGTTTTCATATGATTAATAGTAGCCTTAGCTTTTCTTAAAGCTTCCTTATCATTAGGATTTACTATATAAATAGAAGTATCATCTACTACATCAAAGTAACCACTTACGTGTTTCCCTTCAAGCCAAGTATTCTTTAAAGTTACTTCTAAAATAAATGTAGGATCTTCTATTTTAACCTCAGTAACATCAAGTATTAAATCTCCCTTAATTACTTCCTCCTTATATTTGTATTCCCTTACAGAATAAGACCTAGTCTTAGTATCTAAAATAATCCCATCAGTATAAAGTAAAGTTGACACTTTATTTTCTTTATTATTTATCACAATTGGCCTACCTAGTGCAGGTATAATTTTTACAATTCTCTTGCTAAGAGTATTAATTTCAACTATAAACACTTTATTTTTAATCATTACTATCATCTCCTTTGCCCATTTAGAATTGGACTAACCTTTCTCACTTTTATATTTTCACTCATAACACAAGGTATATCACTCTTTAAAATATGTCTAAATTCGTACATTTTACTCTGTAAAGTCTTATCATTTATTTTACACATTCTTTTAAAAAGTTCTCTTTCAGTATAGAAATACAAGTCTTCATACCCAATATACCTTTTATCTATTAAATACCTAGTAATACTAGCGAGTAACTCCATCATATATGTATCATAACTAGAGTGCATCTCTTTATCAATCAAATCATTTGTTAACACTACTTTGTTAAGTACTTCTTCTGTTTTAAAACCTATCTCTAGTTCGTGACATTCATTTAAATAAACTTCTGTATCTCTAAGTATATAAAATATGTCTCTTTTAGTAAGTGTCTTAGTCCAATATGACCCATTTAATATTATCCCGTCTAACCTATCCGCACACATTTTAGGCCTTTTATTGTCCACTATACTTGAAGACTTATAATTAATTAAATCTTCTACTTTAACATTGTCCATCTCTAAATATCTAAGAAGTACTTTATCATTTTTTAAAATAAACTCAGTAAACTCTTCAGTACTCTCTTGATAAAAATAATCCTTATTCATATAATCTATCACATGAGAAAATACAGGTGTAGACACATCATGAAATAAAGCTTGAAGTGTATACGTTTTATCACTAGTTAACTTGTATACCAAAAGTGCTGTACTTAAAGAATGCATATACCTACTAATATAACCTTTAAAATCATAAACATCCTTTGACGCATAATCCATTCCACAAAAGTAACCTATGCCTTTTAATCTCACAAGTGATGGCACAGTAAGATACTTTTTTAAAAACTCAGGCACATCAGGATAGCCCAGTAACTTAATATAATAATTATACATACTTCCACCTACTTAATGGTTAATATAATACCATACAAGTCTTTTAATGTAAAGAAAAAGATACGTTGAAGTACCTTTTTATCACATTATAGGTTACCAACCTACAAATGCACCAAATATTATAGCTAAAAGTATAAATAGAATTAATATTATAAAGAAACTATTACCATAATTTCCTCCACATGGATTTACATTACAACAATTATTCATAAATAACACCTCCCCTAAACTAGATAAATGCACCTAGTATGATTACTAATAAAATGAATAATACTAAAGCGAATGCTGCTCCTCCTACTCCGTTATTTTTGCAACAACAGTTCATTAGTCATTCCTCCTTTTTTATCTTTACACTTTTATTATAAGCAAATATTTAAAAAGTGTGAGTGCTTAATCTTGTAATTTCTAATAAATTTTGTTAGAATAGTTAGTGTTGGAGGGATAAATATGAAAAAAATTAAAAAAGCTATATTACTTGTTATAGTACTTGGCTTAACTACAGGATGTGGAACAGCTAAATTAAGTGATGGAAAACAAAGCGTTGTTACATTTAAAGATAACGCAGGCATTAGTGCTGAAACTTTATACGAAAAGTTAAAAGATAAGCACGGAGTTGAAGTTTTAGTTAATCTTATTGATACAGAATTATTAAGTAAAGAATACTCTAAAACTGATAGTGAACAAGATTATGTAGATAATATGTTTAATTCTTACAAAAAACAATGGGGAGATAACTTCAAAAGCTACATGGCTTACTACTTTGGTGTTTCAACTGAAGACGAGTTAAAAGAATACATTAGACTTAACTACAGAAGAAATGCTTGGACAGAAGACTATGCAAAAAAACAAGTTACCGATAAAGAAATTAACGATTACTATAAAGACTATGTAGTTGGAGACATTACTGCAAGTCACATCTTAATAGCAAGTGAAGCAACAGACAAAATGAGTGACTCAGAAAAAAAAGCAGCCGAAGAAAAAGCTTTAAAATTAGCTAAAGAAATAATTGAAAAACTTAAAAAAGGTGAAAAATTTGAAGATTTAGCTAAAGAATACTCAGATGACTCAAGTAACAGTGAAAAAGGCGGAGTACTAAATACTTTCAATGATAGAAGTAACTTAGACAAAAACTTTTTGGAATCTGCAATTAAACTTGAAGTTGGAAAGTACTCTACTACACCAGTTAAATCACAATATGGTTACCACATCGTTTATAAGACTAAACAAGAAGATAAGCCAGAACTAGACAAAGTTAAAACAAGCGTTATAGCTAAAATCGCAAATGAAAAAATAGAAAATGATTCAAGTTTTGCAAGTAAAGCTCTAGTAGCACTTAGAGAAAAATACGAAATGAACATCACAGACAGCAAACTTGAAAGCAGTTATAACAGTGTTTACAAAACAAAATAAAAGAGTTCGTTTGAACTCTTTTAATATGCCTTAGACACAGTTAAGTTAATGAAATCGAGAAAATTATTATAGGAAATAAAATAATGATAAAAACTGTAGTTAAGCATGACGACAATTACTACTATGATGTAATTAGAAAAAATTTAAAAAAATACGAACAGAAAAGAGATTTACTCAAGATATGCTTGGAAAAATGACTAATCTAGACAATATATTTGTGATATGGAAAATAAAAACAGAAATAAACACATTGCTATCTTTGCTTTTGGTAGAATTACTGATACTTTAGATATACCGATTAGTAAACTCTTTGAAGATTATTGATTATAGTTGTCATATTATTGACATAACTTAATTGATAATTTTTTTTATTTGTAATATAATTAAAATGCAGGGAGGGATTTTTTAAATGGATTTTAGAAAAACTAAAAAATATACACCTAATAAGGAGAAAAATGTAACTGAAGTAGTAAATGACCCAAATCATGAGTATATGTTTTATGATATTAAAAGTGATATAGAAAAAATCACTAACTTTAAAAGAGTACTTATTAATTCATGGTTAGAAAGTGATAGTTTAACTTTTTATAAGTTAATAGTTAGTGACGACAAATGGTTTTATAAAAGTGGGTTATACAATAACACAGAAAAACTTTTTGAACTTGCATTAATTAGAACGAAATTAAATAGTGACGAAACAAAAGCATTTATTAAAAGCTTTATACTTGATAATAATGCTAGTCATTATAAAATTGTAAAGGAAGACAACGAAGTACACTATATTTACACACCTAGTACTATTGATAAAAATGGTAAAACTTATATAGTTAAACCAGTTATTGAAATAAACGAATCACTTTATTCACTAATTATGTTAATGAATAGAAAGTTTGATTTAATCACTAATATCAAAGATGTTAACACTTTTAAAGACTACTTTAAAGTAAGTGATGTACCTTATGCAGTAAAAAATGAATACTACCTAGAAGGTAAACTTAAAAATGGAGAAATAACTGTAGAAGAATATAAAAGTCTTTTAAGTAGTTATCAAACTGAAGAAAAAGTTGTTAAAATATTAAAAAAGAATTAGAGTAATTTATCTAATTCCTTTTTTATGTTCTCATCAGTTGTAGTTTCTCTTATTACAGTAAGTACATTATATATTTTATTTAAATGTAATGTACTTTCATACTTCTTAAGTTTATTAGTAACTTGTAATATTGTCTTACTTATAATTTGCTTGCTTACATTTAACTCATCACTTGCTTCTTGAAGAGTTAAATCTTCAAAATAATAATTTTGAAAATACTCTCTTTGTTTATCAGTTAATAAATCTTTATAAATATCATACAAATCCATTAAATAATCTCTTTCACTCATTTTATCATATCCTTATATAAGAAATAACTTATTAATGTCTTAGGGTCTGTTACTATTCTTTTATTAATAAGACTTTCTATCTCTTCCAAAGTATAGAAGTTAACCTCGTCTACGTCATCCTCTTCTTTAGGTTTATTATTTCTTGTTTTTACTTTTATTAAAAATATATGCATTTCTCCATCGGACATATTTTCTATTATTTTATAAGTAAGAACTGGTTTATCAGTTATACTTATTATATCTTCTTTAGCTATTCCACACTCTTCTTCTAACTCTTCTATAATTATTTCTTTGGGTGATATACCCTTATCTAAAGTCCCAGCAGGTACTTCTAATGTTTCCATTCCAATTATAGGTCTATACTGTGTAACTAAAGCCATCTTTCCTTCTTCATTTATTACTATTCCACAAGAAGACCCTCTTAAATGAACTTTAGTGTATTCTATAACTTTCCCATCTTTCTCTTTTCTTACATCATATATTTTTACATAACCATCATATATTAGCTTTTCTTCTACCATTACTTCCACTCCTTAAATAGCCCATAAATATAACTTTCTATATCAAAAGGTATTAAGTCACTTTCTTTTTCTCCAAAGCCTACAAACTTAACAGGTAACCCTACAGTATCTTTAATTGAAAGCACAATTCCACCTTTTGCCGTTCCATCAAGTTTTGTTAGCACAAGCCCGGTAATATCGCATATACTTTTAAAACTAACTGCTTGACTTATCCCATTTTGCCCGGTTGATGCGTCTATCACAAGCAGTGTCTCATCTACACTTCTTTCGGTAACTTTTTCTATTACTCTTTTAATTTTCTCAAGTTCTTTCATTAAGTTTTCCTTGTTCTGTAGTCTACCAGCAGTATCTATTAAAGCAACATCTGCTTTTATTTCTTCAGCTTTCTTAAGCCCGTCAAACACTACACTCGCTGGGTCTGTTTCTTCTGTTCCGTAGAACTCTACTCCTATTCTAAGAGCCCATTCCTTTAATTGATCCACTGCGCCTGCCCTATAGGTATCTGCTGCTATTAATATAACTTTCTTTTGTTCACTCTTCATTTTACTTGCTAGTTTTGCTATAGTAGTAGTCTTTCCTACTCCATTAACTCCCACAAAAAGTATCGTAGTAAGCCCATCTTTATTATAATTAATCTTACTTGTTAACTGCTGTCCATTAACATATATTAAGAACAACTCATCTACTATGACTTCCTTTAAATAATTAAAATCAGTAATATTTTCTTCCTTCACTCTCTTTTTAAGTTTATCCATAAATTTAAAAGTAGTCTTAGTTCCCAAGTCAGCCATTATTAGAATTTCTTCTAACTCTTCATAAAATGCATCATCTACTTTAGTATATTTTATCCCAAGAAGGTTAAGCTTATTAACAAAGTCTTCCCTAGTTTTAGATAAACCCTTATCATATTTTTCTATATTATCTTTATTATCATTTTTAATTAAATTTTTAAGTTTATCAAATATTCCCATTTTATAGCCTCCACACCAATTATATCATGAGTTTATGGTTAATGCTAGACATTTTAAGACTTTTGTAGTATAATTAATATCACTTATAGATTTCTTTTTAGAAATAAATTGGAGGAAAAATTATGAAAACACAAGAAAGTGAGACTTTTGTGTTCGCTTTAGGCGGGCTCGGAGAAGTCGGTAAAAATATGTATGCAATTATGCATGAAGATGAAATTATCGTAATAGATGCTGGAGTTATGTTTCCAGAAGATAACTTGCCTGGTATAGACTATGTACTAGCTGATTATACATTTTTAAAGGAAAACGAAAGCAAAGTTAAAGCTTTACTAATCACACATGGACATGAAGATCATATTGGTGGTATACCTTATTTATTAACAGACGTTAACATACCAGTTATATATGCTCCTAAAGTAGCAGTTGAACTTATTAAAAATAAACTAACTGATAGAAATGTAAACTATTCTAACATAGTTATGTTTGATGAGAGTACTAAACCAAAGTTCAAGAATTTTGAAATTGAATTTTTTAGAACTACTCACTCAATTCCTGATAGTTACGGAATAAGCATTATGACACCAAATGGTAGAATTGTTACAACTGGTGACTTTAAATTTGACTTGACACCAATAGGACCGATGGCTAATTTAAGTAAAATGGCACGCCTAGGAGACGCTGGAGTAAAACTTCTACTTAGTGACTCCACTAACGCAATGGTGCCTGGTTTCTCTACCAGCGAAAGCGATGTAGACGAAGCCCTAAGCGACATCTTTAGAGGATGTAAAGGTAGAATAATATTAGCAACGTTCGCATCTAATATCTATAGACTTGTTCACATAATTGATACTTGTACTAAAAATAATAGAAAAGTTGCTGTATTTGGTAGAAGTATGGTTAACAGTATGGAAATAGCTAAAAGCTGTGGACTTATCAAAGACAAAAGCGTATTTGTTACAACTGACGAAGCAAACAGAATGAAACCAGAGAATATTTGCTTACTTTGTACAGGTAGCCAAGGAGAACCTTTAGCTGCATTATCTAGAATCGCTAACGGAGTAGACAATAACATCAAACTTATGCCTAGTGACACTATTATATTCTCTAGTAGTGCAATACCAGGAAACGCAATGAGTATAAATAGAGTTATCAACAAGCTTTACCTAAAAGGGGCCACTGTCTTTACTAGTAAAGATGACATAAACGTTCACACAAGTGGACATGCTAAACAAGACGAACTAAAACTACTATTTAGACTATTCAAGCCTGAATACTTTATGCCAGTACACGGAGAATACAGAATGCTTAAAACAAGTGCAGACCTTGCTATAGAATGCGGTATACCTAAAGATCATACATTTATCTGTAAAAATGGAGATATACTAGCCCTAAGCAAAGATGGCGTAAGACGTGCAAAGTCTATACCAATTAATGACATATATGTTGATGGTAAACGTATAGGAGACGTTGGTTCTTCTATTATAAGAGACAGAAAAATAATGAGTACTGATGGAGTACTAGTATTAATTCTAAACATAGACAAAAAGAAAAATGAACTCTTAATCGAGCCTAATGTTACTACAAGAGGTTTTGTGGTAGTTAACGATAACCAAGAACTATTAAGTGACATTCAAAATAAAGTTAAAAGTATTGTTAATAGTGAATTAAATAAGCCTAATTACACTATTACTGATCTTAAAAACAGAGTTATATTAGAATTAAAAACATATATTATAGAAACAACTGGAAGAAGACCTATAATCATGCCTGTTATTTTTGAAATTTAAAAAGCTGCTAATTTCATTTTAGCAACTTTTTTATATTATTTTAATAAACATATAAGCTATACCTATACCAAAACCTATTAAGAAAGCAACAAGAAGCAATAAAGAAAACTTACTAACAAAGCCATTCCACTTATTATATTCTTCACTTTTCTCATTAGTACTCCCCAGTGGATTAACTTTAACTAGCTTGCTACCAGTACTCTTTCCACCCAAATTATTTTCTAAACTCTCTAAATATTCAGAAATAACTCTTTTTTTACTCGTGTTCTTAGTATATGTTAACTCAATTAACTTTGTAACTATATCCATTACTTCCTCTTTAGAAGATGCCCCCATTAAAAATGCATTATCTATACTCTTCTTTATAGTATTAACTAAATTAATCTGGCTTGCTATAACTTGATTAGTAGTTGCTAGTTCCATTTTCACTCTTCTTAATAAGTAACTCTTCAAATAAGGCTCAGTATTACTACTAGATAACTCTTCAATCCTACTAAAAGATTCCTCATCTTTCTTAGTTCCTTCTTTAGCAATATCATCAAGTTCTTTAGTTAAATGTTCATTTAAATAGTAGCTTACTTCTTCAGTACTCTCAAACTTAGGAATTCTATCAAATATACATTCTAGTAACTTAGAAGCATAACTTGTTTGCACACATAACGCTTTAGACTGTCTTATCTGATAATTCAAGTTAAGCCTTTGATTTTGAAGTCTTGCTACAATAGGATTATAATCTTTATTTACAAAGTTAAACTTCATATTTAACATACTTAATAATACTTGTCTTTTTAAATAAAACTCATTATATGCTTTAGGATCATGAGCATCTAACCCAAATAAAACTTTTGTATTAATTTGACTAACTTGCTCCCAAAAAGGAATTATTTCACTTCCAAGTTCTAAAGAATACTTTACATTTAATTCTAGTGGTATATTATACTCTTTAGCTTTAGTAGCAATTATCTTACCAGCACGAATAGTGTTCTCGTCAAACACCCTCATATCTTCTTCGCTACCAATACTATTTCTTTTTCTTATAAATATATCAGGATGCGCAATTATATCAAAAATTCCACTTTCAATACTCTTAACAACCATATCAGCATAAATAAGTGGATAATCTTTATTATTAACTTCCACCCCTTCAAAAAAGTGTTCTCCCATAATCATATAGTCAACTTTAGACCTTAATTCTCCTAAAAACTCTTCAATTTCAGGATAATACTCAGCTTCAAAGCCAGAAAGAATACACATATCAGGATTATTTTTCTTTAAAGCATTAATACTACTTATATACTCATCTACTTCACTATATACCATTCTAGACTTTATATCAGGTAATTTTATAGGATTAAAAGGCACATGATCTGTAAACCCAACTGTAGAAATACCATTTAATCTTGCATAATAAACATACTCTGCATCTTCATAATTCCCAGCATGCGAGCATCTTTTAGTATGTGTATGATAATTAAAATTTTGATAACTTTCATTCATATAAATTACCTTCTTCTACTATAATAAGTATACCAATAAAGACAAGTTTTTTCAAGAAGAAATAGTTCACTATCTCAATTTTCAGACTTTTACTATCTCAATTTTCAGACGTTTACTATCTCTTTTTTCAGACTTTTACTGTTTCATTTTTCAAAAAAAAGAATAAACACCATAATTTCAAGTGTTTATCTATATGCCTTCTTTAGATTAGTATTTGTGTATTTACTAGTTAAAATTACATCTTTATATATTTCGTCATCAATTAATCCTATGTTATAAAAATACCATATTTGATAAGCATTAGATGCTCCATTTTTAATAAACTTTTTTATTTCTGGATCAGCTAACACTATATTATTTGTATACTCATTTAACTCTTTAAATCTACCCTTATCAAAATACACTTTTGCTTGAAGTGGTGCTTCTAATTTATCACACATATAAGCAAACTTACTTTCTTTAGTAATGTGTTCATTAAATTCTATCATTAAATTATATAACTCTTCTCTATTAAAAAGCATACTTACTACATTCTTAAATGCTTTGTGCTCAATACTTTCTTTTTCTTCTACTGTAACATTATCAAAAGGTGTTATATCTCCAATTAATATTTCTCCAAACTCATGCACTAATAACATTTTTAAAACTTTATCTATATTAACATCTAAATTATAATGTTTATTAATCGCTTGTGCTAACTTCATAGTACTATAAACATGATCACTCACTGTTTCTACTTTACCACTGACATCAAAGTGCTTACTATCCCAGCCACTTCTTTTCTTTTCATGTAAAACCATATTATGTTTAAAAAACTTTATTACATTTTTACACTTACTTTCACTTCTACTTCCAAACAACTTCTTAGTATTTTCATAAACTTCTTCAATATTAGAAGTCCTACTTAACTCTTTAGACAAAGCATACTCCATTATCTCATACTTAAGCATAAGTATATCATTTTTGCTGTCATAGTCTTGTACCCCTAATAATATCTTCTTTAATAAATCACTAAAGTCATTACTTAATTTAAACTCACTATCCATAGCTAAAGCAATAACCATAGTGCCATATAAATGTGTTGACATAGTAGTTTTTTCACTAGACATATCTGTTTTCCTTATATTAAAAAGCATATACTCTTCAAGAACTTTTTGCGCTTTTGTTTTCATAAATAACCTCCAAACTCTATTATACATCATATATAAGAAAAACACCACACTTTTCGTGTGATGTTTCTAACAACTACTTGTAGTTTCTTCTATCTCATAAGGACTACTTGCTGAGCCATCTCCACTCTCATCTGATACAAGATTTGAGAGAAATTGCTGGACGCACGGCGTTAGTTTTATCAACCCTAATGTTGCTCAAGTTCGCACCAACAGAATTCCAGTTTCACACGTTCACGTTGCCATTGTCCAATTCATAAGCGACAAAGACCACCAAAACACATAAGACAAAAGAATCTCCAATGTAATAGTTTATTTCCTATATAAAGTACATTAAGCACATTATACCAAAATTAAATTTCTGCTTGCTGGCATTTTCACGCCGGTTTTTTAGCTAGACTGTGAAAGGATTTTCACAGGCTTTCTTTATCCTGTCCTATCAACATCCACTTGTAGTACTTATTTCATAAGGACTAGAAGCAGACCCGTTTCCTGATGACCATAGTGCACAAGATTTTATGCTTATAGCAGGGCGTACTGCCAATGATGCATATATAGAATCAGGACCTTGAAAAACATCTGGAACGTATAGAGATGCATTGTCTACATATGCTAAGTAGATAGAATTACCAGATAACGCACCTAACGGACGAGTGCTAATTGACGGTGTAATTGTCCACCAATCTATATTTCCTGTTATACTAGTTCCATTTTTGTTTAAGAAATACCAAACGCTTGCTGTAGAAGGAAAATTATCCATTGCATAAATAGTATCCGCACCAGCATATACTACTTCATCTGCTGTCATTAGTCCGATTGGATATGTTAATTTTGCTTCTGTATTGCTTCCTGAAAATGCATCTTTATTATTTGTACAGTTATACGTTGGTTGTTTATTATCTTGCAGCCTAATATTCGCCGAAAATCTAAAATTATAATGTTTATCTGGTGCTGCTATAGCTATAAGATTATTTGTGTCATTTATGTCAACAAATGCAATCATACTATTAGAATTTTTATTAAGTTCTTCAGCTACATAACTGCCCCCTACTACCTCCCTATCATTACAGTACACTGCTTCTGTACTTATATATTTTGTATAACTTGATAAATTATTACTATACCAATTATCTATATATGTTTTTATTGTACTATTATTTTTATTCGTTCTGTTGTTATCAAGACTTCCACTAGTTCCGTACATATATCCTGCATACATTGAATTATTATTCGAACTATTGAATGCACTTTCACCTATATATCCACTTGTTGTATCTGGGCTTGTTCCTGAATAAAGTAGTCTTATACTTCCATCATGATTTGTTCTTATTATTCTCCAGTAGAAACCAGCAAACTTAACCCAGTTATTTTGTGCATCCCCTGCAAAGTAATATACATCTTTTGAAGTTTTTCCCGCTATACTTTCTGTTGCTTTATATAAAGTCCCTGTGTTTGTTTCAGTAAATGTTGTATTAAAGTCTGTTCTAGTTTTTATTGTTTGATTATCTGCAAGCAGTTTAACATATAATGTTGGCGTAGACTTAAATGTTATACTACAACTTTTACCACTTGTTACATTACTTATTGTATATGTATTTCCTGATAGTGTTCCACCACATGTATTTGTTTCTAATTCTAGTTTATATCCATCATTTGGTGTTACTGTGAATGTTGTTGTTCCATTATATCCAGTTGTTACGGTTGTTGGTGCTGATACTGTCCCGTTTGTTGCTGTTAAACTAACACTATATCCATTTCCAAAATCTATTGTACAATAGTCTGGTGTATGAATACTCTTTAGTTTTATTGAAAAATCTGTATTGTCCCATGTTGCTGTTGTTCCATTCTTACATGTTACATTCTTTACTACATTTGTTTTTAATAGCTCTGCATATGTTTTATCTGTTGCTTGTCCATTTAATGTATAAG
>OLRV01000227.1_pt1 | contig 56391 bp, 38 predicted proteins | sample 1672421 | NCBI WGS metagenome assembly OLRV01 (sample SAMEA3136684, study PRJEB25190) | human gut metagenome | biome: human gut; feature: human-associated habitat; material: faeces | place: Austria | collected 2013
TGATTCCCCTTGTATCCATACACCTATATACAGAAGGAACGGGATGCGCCTTTTGTATATAGGTGTATGGATACAAGGGGAATCAGAGTGTCAGCAGATCTCGACGAGGTTCATGCCAAGCATCGTGCCGAGGTCGTGGATCTGCTCTTCCGTGATGCGGAAGGAGAGGACCGTGTGATGGCCGCCACCAGCATGAATCCACTCCGTCGCACCCTTCTTGAGGCCGACTTTCGGCGTCCAAAGCTGCTTTGCAACCGGCAGATGCGGCGTCTCGGCCTCAGCCTTGCGGCAGTCGACCGGGTAGCTGATGAGGCGGAAGCCATCGCGGAAGTCCGCGACCGTGCAGTCGATGCCGTCGCCGTCAGCGCCCGTGAAGACGAGGCGAGCCGGATCGTCCTTGCCGCCGATGTCGAGCGGATGGACTTCGACGCGCGGTTTGTCGCTGGCAATCGTCGGGTCGACCTCGAGCATGTGTGCGCCAAGGATGGCCTCATGGCCCTTGCGCAGGTCGAGCGTGTAGTCTTCCATGAAGACCGTGCGGTCATTGTGGGCCATGATCTTGAGGAGACGCGTCAGGGCTGCCGTCTTCCAGTCGCCCTCTGCGCCGAATCCGTAGCCATCGCGCATCAGGAGCTGAGCAGCGAGGCCCGGCAACTGCTTGAGGCCCTTGAGGTCCTCGAAGTTCGTCGTGAAGGCCGTGTAGCCCTTGTCATCGAGGAACTTCTTGATGCCAAGGTACTCGCGCAGCTGATAGCGGACCGAGCTCTCGAATTTCTCCGGGCTGTTCTCCTGCGGGTTGAACGTGTACAGATCCTGGAGTTTCTTGTACTCGGCGTCGATGTCTGCCTCGCTGACACCATCGACGACTTCGACGAGATCGCCGACCGGCCAGTAGTCGACCGTCCAGCCGAGCTGGATCTGCGCCTGGACCTTATCGCCCTCCGTGACGGCTACATTGCGCATCGTATCGCCGAAGCGGCAGACCTTGATGCGGAAGCTCTCGTTGTAGGCGACGGCGACATCTTCCCACGAAGCGATCTCATCCTGGACTTCTTCATCGCCCCACCAGCCGTAGACAATCTTGTTGTTGAGGCCGAGGCGGGCGTTGAGGTAGCCGTACTCACGGTCGCCATGCGCACTCTGGTTGAGGTTCATGTAATCGAAGTCGATCGTGTCGTACGGGATCTTGTCGAGGTACTGCGTCGCGAGGTGCAGCAGAGGCTTCTGCAGGAGCTTCGTGCCGCGGATCCAGTTCTTCGCCGGGGAGAACGTGTGCATCCAGGTGATGACGCCTGCGACATCGTCGTTGTAGTTGACGTCCTTCATGAACTGCGTGATGCCGTCAGCCGTCGTCATGACGCCCTTGAACTCAATGGGGTACGGCAGCTTGCCGCTCGCATTGAGCTTCTTGACGATGTCTTCCGCATCGCGGGCAACGTTCTTGAGCTGCTCCTCGCCATAGAGGAACTGAGAGCCTGCGACAAACCAGAATTTATAATCGTGCGTGAGTTTCAACATGATGTTACTTCCCTTCTACTTGTATGTTACCTCCTGCAGCGTACTGCAGGAGGGATTGCTTACTTGTGCGTGGCACCGCTCTTTGACTTGGCGTTATTCTGGCCGTAATAGGCATTCGCGCCGTGCTTGCGGTAGTAATGCTTGTCGAGCAGGAACTGCGGCACGCGGATGTCAGCGCGCGTGAGCTGCAGTGCGTGGTAGTTCATCTCGGCGACAACCTCGAGAATCTTAGCGTTCTCGACGGCCTTCTTGGGGCTTGGCCCCCAGGTGAACGGGCCGTGCTGCTTGACGAGGACGGCCGGCACAGCATCCGGGTCGATGCCGTACTCCTCGAATGTGCGGACGATGACCTTGCCCGTGTTCTCTTCGTAGGCTTCTTCAATCTCCTGCTTCGTCAGTGCATCTGTCACGGGGACATCGCCGTAGAACGTGTCGGCATGCGTCGTGCCGAGTGCTTCGATCGGCACACCAGCCTCAGCGAACGAGACGGCCCACTTGGAATGCGTGTGGACGACGGCCTTGATGTTCGGGAATGCCTTGTAGAGCACGAGGTGTGTCATCGTGTCGCTCGACGGGTTCATCTCGCCCTCGACGACGTGACCCTCGAGGTCGACAACGACCATGTCCGATGGTTTGAGTTCCTCGTACGGCACACCCGAAGGCTTGATGACAAAGAGGTTCTTCTCGCGGTCGATGCCCGAGACATTGCCCCAGGTGAACGTGACGATGCCGAGCTTCGGCAGCATCATGTTGGCTTCATAGACTTCCTGCTTGAGTTCTTCTAACATATCTGGATTATCCTTTCACGATATCACGATAGGTCACGCATCTGCCGGGTCGGCGACGGCCTTGCCCGCCTCGCGCTCGACGGTGAGACCTGCGCGGTAAGCTGCGATGAACTTCTGGCAGCCGAGGCGGCCTTCTTCCGTCGGCAAGAGTGTCGAGCTCTCGGGGTTGTGGAAGACCTCGTCGTCGAGGAAATCCGCCAGCGCCCTCTCGCCGTGCCACTTGGCAAAGACGGCGAGCACGGCCATGCCCCAGGGGCCGCCCTCTCCTGCCGTCTCCATGACGGTAATCGGCAGACCGAGGCAGTCCGCGAGGACCTGCTGACCGATGACCGGCGTCTTGAACAGGCCGCCCTGTGCAATCATGACGTCCGTCTGCACGCCCTCCTCCTTGACGAGGATGTCCATGCCGATCTTGAGCGGGGCGAAGCAGCCGTAGAGCTGGGCGAGCATGAAGTTCGCGAGATTCATCTGGCTGTGCGGTGCGCGTACGAAGAGCGGGCGCCCCGTCTCCACATCCGTGATGTTCTCGCCGGACAGGCAGCTGTAGTTGAGGAGGCCGCCAGCATCGCGGTCTGCGCGCTGCGAGACTTCAAACAGCGTCCGGTAGAGCTTCGCTGGCGTCTGGCCATGGCCGATGAGCTCGGCGAACTCGCCGAAGAGCTGGACCCAGGCGTTGAGATCGCTCGAGCAGTTATTGGTGTGGACCATCGCGACGGGAGCGCCGTCCGGCGTCGTCACGATGTCGATGTCGCGGTGCACAGCTTTGAGCGGCGCATCGAGGACATTCATCGAGAAGGCCGACGTGCCGACCGAGATGTTGCCCGTGCGCTTGCGCACGGCGTTTGTCGCGACCATGCCAGTGCCGGCATCGCCCTCAGGCGGTGCCATCAGCGCGCCCGGCTGCAGCTTGCCCGTCGGGTCGAGCAGCCATGCGCCTTCCTTCGTCAGCTGGCCGGCAGACTTGCCGGCGCGCAGCGGCTTCGGCAGGATGTCGGCGAGCTTCCACGGATAGCGCTTGACCTCGTCGAGGCCGCCAAACGCTTCCATCATCGCAGCGTCGTACGTGCCCGTCTGTTCGTCAATCGGGAACATGCCCGAGGCATCGCCGATGCCGAGCACCTTCTCACCGCTGAGCTGCCAGTGCACATAGCCGGCCAGCGTCGTCAGGAACGCGATATCCTTGACATGCTCTTCCCCATTGAGGATGGCCTGATAGAGATGCGCGATGCTCCAGCGCTGCGGGATGTTGAAGCCGAAGAGCTCCGTGAGCTTGGCAGCGGACTCACCCGTGATATTGTTGCGCCAGGTCCGGAACGGAGCGAGCTGTTTGCCCGTCTTGTCGAACGGCAGGTAGCCGTGCATCATGGCACTGACGCCAATCGAGCCGATTGTCTTGATCTCCACGTGGTAGCGGCTCTGCACATCAGCCGTCAGGCTGTGGAACGCGTCCTCGATGCCGAGCCAGACCTTTGCGAGGTCGTACGTCCAGATGCCGTTCTCCAGCTGATTCTCCCAGCCGTAGCTCGTCGAAGCCAGCGTCTCACAGGCTTCATTGACCAGCACCATCTTGATATTCGTCGAGCCGAGCTCGAGGCCGAGGGCCGTGCGGCCCGCCTCGATCGCTGCAGCATTTTTCTTTAAATCCATGGTAAACCTTCCCTTTGCAATATCCCTATCCAATTACTGGATTGCCATCAGGCATTGTGCACCGATGCATTTGCGGATTTCTTCGTGCCAGCAGCTTCGATTTCTTCGAGCGTATGGCCACGCGTCTCCGGAACGCAATTGCGAATGAAGCATACACCAAGCATGCAGATAACACCGAAGATTGCAAAGACCGTTGCCTGTGAGAGCGACGCGGTCATGATGGGGAACAGCAGGCCGACAAGGAACGAGCCAATCCAGTTGAACGACGAAGCAAGGCCTGCAGCACGGCCACGGATGGCCAGCGGGAAGATTTCGCCGACGATAACCCAGGTGAGCGGAGCCCACGTAAAGGAGTAAAACGCAACGTAGATGCAGAGGAAAAATACAATCATCATCGGATCAGCATTTGGGATGATGCTGTTGATGACAGCCGGCAGGATGAACGAAAGGCCCATAATCGTGCCGCCAACCGTCAGCAGCGTGCGGCGGTTGAACTTATCAGCGATGACGAGGAAAATCAGCGAACCGAGGACGAGCAAGACGCCTTGGATAATCGGCCACATGAGCTGGGAGCTTGCAGCCTGGCCCGTTGCCTTCTCGACAATCAACGGGATATAGTAGAAAATCGCATTAGCACCCTGGAACTGCTGGAATGCAGCAACGCCGACACCGGCAGTTACGAGATAGCGGTATTTATCTGAGAACAGCGTGGCAAGAGACGGCTCTTTGAGATTGGCTTCCGTAGCCGTCATATTTTTGATATCAGCAAGTTCTGCCTCAACTTCATCTTTCGTATTACGAATGTACCCGAGCACACGGCGAGCCTCATCGACGAGACCATGCTTCACGAGGAAACGCGGGGATTCCGGCAGGCGCAGGACGCCGAGGAAGAGGATGATGGCCGGTACAGCAGCAAGGCCGAGCATCAGGCGCCATGCCATCGTCTCAGGCAGGTCCTTGAGCAGGAAGTCGACGACGTAAGAGAGCAGCATGCCCGAGACGATCATCGTCTGGTTGATGCCCGAAAGGCGGCCGCGCAGATGAGCCGGCGCCATCTCCGACATATAAGCCGGAACAAGAGCAGAAGCTGCGCCGACAGCTAGGCCCAGAAGAATGCGGACGCCGATGAGGTAATACTCACCATTATGCGGCGCAATACCAGAGAGGATAGAGCCGATGACGAAGATGATAGCCGAGATAAGGATCATCTTGCGGCGGCCGAGACGGTCCGAAAGCTGTCCTGCCATTGCACCGCCAAAAATTGCACCAAACATAACTGCCGATGTAATCCAACCGATGATGCTGGCATTGCCCTGCAAACTCCAGTCATTCTGCAGGAACGGCAGCGCACCGGTCATGACGCCGATATCATAACCAAAGAGGATGCCTCCAAAAGATCCAAAGAAATAAATGAATGCGCTGGAGATCTTCTTCTCCGGTGCATTGCCTGTGCTTGTTACCATTTCTTGTCTCTCCTTTGTTTAAAATTCATTGGTTAGGCTCATTTGTGTTCGAGCACATTTCATGATTTAAATATAGCACCGGCCGCTCTGTTTGTCAATCTATTTTTATTGTTTTTAATTTCTTGTTGACTTAAATGATTATAGGTTGTTTTCTGACTCTTTTGTAAAAAAAAGGTGCAGCTGCCCAATCGCAGCTGCACCTTGCTCTATATCCTACAGTATTGCCAATCAGAAGATGTCGTTGGCGATGACGATCGTCTCGTCGCGGTTCGGGCCGACGGAGACGATGCCGAGGCCGATGCCCGTGACTTCTGCCATGCGCGTGAGGTACTTCTTGGCGTTCTCCGGCAGGTCTTCGTACTTGCGGACCTTGCTGATATCGCACTTCCAGCCTGGGAACATCTCGTAGACCGGCTCGACTTCTGCGAGGACCTTGAGGCTTGCCGGGATCTCGTTGAGGATCTCACCCTTGTACTTGTAGGCGACGCACATCTTGATCTCGTCGAAGCTGTCGAGGATGTCGAGGCGCGTGACGGCCATGTAGTCGATGCCCGAGAGGATGCCGGCATAGCGGACGACGCAGGCGTCGAGCCAGCCCGTGCGGCGCGGACGGCCCGTGACGACGCCGTACTCGTGGCCGACTTCGCGCAGCTTCTCGCCCGTCGCGTTGAGCTGTTCCGTCGGGAATGGGCCCTCGCCTACACGCGTGCAGTAGGCCTTGACGATGCCGACGACCTTATCGATCTTCTGCGGAGCTACACCGGCACCGATGGCGACGCCGCCCGAGATCGGGTGCGAAGCCGTGACGTACGGATACGTGCCGTAGTCGATGTCGAGCATCGTGGCCTGTGCACCCTCAAAGAGGATCTTGCGGCCGGCCTTGATCTCCTCGTCGAGCAGGGCAATCGTGTCGCAGACGTACGGGCGCAGGCGGTCTGCGTAGCCGTTGTACTCAGCGAGGATCTCATCATAGTCGAGCGGCTCATGGTCGTAGAGCAGCTTGAGCTCGCGGTTCTTGATCGCGAGGTTCTCCTTGAGGCGCTTTGCGAACTCCTCCTTGTCGATGAAGTCGCAGACGCGGATGCCGATGCGGTTGTCGCGGTCGACATAGCACGGGCCGATGCCGTTGTGCGTCGTGCCGACCTTGCCCTTGCCGCGCGCATCATCGGCGAGCTGATCCATCAGGCAGTGATACGGCAGGACGAGCTGCGCGCGGTTGCTGATGCGGATGCCAGAGAGATCGATGCCGCGCTCTGCGAGGCCGTCCATCTCCTGCAGCATGACCTTCGGGTTGAATGCGACGCCGTTGCCGATGACGCAGTGCGAACCCTTGAAGAGGATACCCGACGGCATCAGGCGCAGCTTATAGTCTACACCATCGACGACGACGGTATGGCCGGCGTTGCTGCCGCCCTGGAAGCGAACGACCGTCTCAGCCTTCTGGGCGAGGTAGTCGACAATCTTGCCCTTGCCCTCATCGCCCCACTGGGTGCCCGTTACTACTACTGTTGACATAATGAGTCTCTCCTTTATGATGGATCATCCGGTGCGATGTCCACAGACATAGAAAAGCCTTCTCCCCGAAGGGAGAAGAGGCTTTCATTCACTGGTTGTATGCTCAGAGGCCGAAGCGCTCGAAGATCATATCGACATGGCGCAGGAAGTACTTGTAGTCGAAGCAGTCATCGATCTCTTCCTTCGTCAGGTACTTCGTGATATCCGGGTCCTGCTCGACGCTCGTGCGGAAGTCCTGGCCTTCCATCCAGCGCTTCATAGCGTTGCGCTGTACCCACTTGTAGGCATCCTCGCGCAGCACGCCCTTGTCGACAACCGACAGCAGGATGCGCTGGCTGTAGATCAGGCCGCCCGTGCGGTTCATGTCGTGGAGCATCTTGTCCGGGTAGACGAGCAGCTTGTCGATGATGTCCGTGAGCTTCTGCGTGCAGTAGTCGAGGTTAATCGACGAATCCGGCAGGATGACGCGCTCGACGGACGAGTGGGAGATATCGCGCTCATGCCAGAGCGTGATGTCCTCGAGAGCTGCGACGGCATTGCCGCGGTTCAGGCGGGCCATGCCGGAGATGCGCTCGCAGTTGATCGGGTTGCGCTTGTGCGGCATAGCGGAAGAACCCTTCTGGCCCGGGGAGAAGTACTCCTCAGCCTCGCGGATATCCGTGCGCTGCAGGTTGCGGACTTCCGTCGCAATCTTCTCGAGCGTCGAGGAGCAGATGGCGATCGACGTGACGAACTCAGCGTGGCGGTCGCGCTGGATGACCTGCGTGGCGAGGCGCACCGGCGTCAGGCCAAGCTTCTTGCCGACCATCTGCTCGATCTTCGGGTCGATGTTCGAGTACGTGCCGACAGCGCCCGAGAGCTTGCAGACCGAGACGATCTTCTTGGCATGCTCCATGCGCTCAATGTCGCGCTCGATCTCAGCGCTCCAGAGCAGGAGCTTGAGGCCGAACGTCATCGGCTCTGCATGGATGCCATGCGTGCGGCCGATGCACGGCGTATGCTTGAATTCCTTCGCGCGGCGGCGCAGGACCTCGCGGAACTTCTTGAGGTCATCGAGGATGATCGTGCAGGCATCGCGCATCATCATGCAGTATGCCGTGTCCTTGACATCCGAAGACGTCAGGCCCTTGTGGATGTACTTGGAGTCATCACCAACATTCTCGGCGACGTTCGTCAGGAACGCGATGATGTCGTGGTGCGTGACCGACTCGATCTCATGGATGCGGTTGACATCGAATTTTGCTTTCGCGCGAATGTTCTTGGCAGCCTCTTTCGGGATCTCTCCGAGTTCGGCCATGGCATCGCAGGCAGCCATCTCGACATTCAGGATCTGCTGCCACTCGTTCTCGATAGACCAGAGATGGCCCATTTCCGGCTTAGTATAACGCTCGATCATTTAGTGATTTCCTCCTCAATTTCCTGGCGGCGTCTCTGCACCGCGGAAGTGAAAACACGACGAAAAAACTCAAATTGACTCCCCGACTGTCTTGCCTCCGGAAAGTCTCGTTTTGAGTTTGGAGAAGTTACCGATATTCCCTTATCTATCATATCATCTTGCAGGCCCCAGTGTCAATGTACCCGCCCGTTTCCTACAATATAGGAAGCAGAGCCGATCCGCACAGGCGCATCATTCCAAAAACAAGCAAAGGCAAAAATAAAAGCCGTGCGCAATGCGCACAGCCTGGATGTCAATATGGTGCTCGCTGAGGGATTCGAACCCCCGACCCCCTCCATGTGACGGAGATGCTCTAGCCAACTGAGCTAAGCGAGCAAACAAAAAAGGTTTCGTCGTCTGACGAAACCTCATCTTTCATAAATGGTGGGGTTAACAGAATTCGAATCTGTGACCTCCTCGATGTCAACGAGACACTCTAACCAACTGAGCTATAACCCCATGTCTTAACGACAAGATTTATTATAAAGGAGTCCCCTCGAAATGTCAACAGGTAAATCCAAATTTCTTGAAAAAATTTTTGGCACCTCGATTTGCCCCCATCTGACCCCCTCCAAACACAGTATCGTGGTATAATGAGAGGCAGGATACTATCAATTGTTTGGGGGATTGATTTTATGAAAGACTTACTCGACGTCCACATGCACACGCTGGCCAGCGGCCATGCCTACAACACGATCCGCGAGATGATCGCAGCGGGCAGCAAGAAGGGGCTCGCACTCGTTGGCATCGCCGACCACGCACCGGCCATGCCGGGCTCGACGCACCGCTTCTACTTCGAGAACCTGCGCATCTTTGACCGCGAGGTCTACGGCAAGGAAGCCGGTGTGGAACTCCTCATGGGCGTGGAGCTCAACATCCTGAACACGACGGGCAAGGTCGACCTTGAGGAGAAGGCACTGCGCTCCGTCGACTACGCCATCGCGAGCCTGCACGACCCCTGCATCAATCCGGGTACGGAACTCGACAACACGACGGCCATCATGAGCGCCATGTGGATCCCGCAGGTCAAGATCATCGGCCATCCGGACAATCCGCGCTTCCCGGTCGACTTCGACAAGATTGCCAAGGCTGCCAAGGAGCGCCACGTCCTGCTCGAGTGCAACAACAGCTCCTACCGCCCGGGCGGCAGCCGCTCCGGCTCGCGCGACCTCGCCAAGAAGATGCTTCAGGCCTGCAAGAAGTACGGCACGCACGTCATCATGGGCAGCGATGCGCACATCGACCTCGATGTCGGCAATCATGCGCTCTCGGAAGAAGTCATCCGCGAGGCCGATTTCCCGGAAGAACTCGTCATCAACAGCTCGCCGGAGAAATTCAAGGAGTGGATCCGCGCCTGACGCCTCTGCCCTGTATTTTGCCTTACAGAGCCTCTGTCATATTGACGGAGGCTTTTTCCTTACTTATAATAGTAACGTTGTAAATCTTATTTATCATGCTGCGCTAATGTATTGTAGACAGAAAAGGGAATGGTAAAAAATGAACTTGTTCCGTACCAAAAGTATTGAGCAGATGCGCGAGACGGCTGCTCATTCGGGCATGGCCAAGACGCTCGGCGCCTTTGACCTCATCCTGCTCGGCATCGGCTGTGTCATCGGCACAGGCATCTTCGTCCTGACGGGCGTCGCCGCCGCCAAGTACGCGGGCCCGGCCGTCACGATCTCCTTCATGATCTCCGGACTCGCCTGTGCGCTCGCCGGCCTCGCCTACGCAGAATTCTCCTCCATCGTGCCGGCTTCGGGCAGCGCCTACACCTACACGTATGCATCGCTCGGCGAGTTCATCGCCTTCATCGTCGGCTGGAACCTCATCCTCGAGTACACCGTCACCGCCAGCGCCGTCGCATCGGGCTGGTCAGGCTACGTCACGGGGCTCCTGCTCTCGGCGGGCATCGACCCCGGCCATGCGTTGACACACGTGCCGGCAGACGGCGGCATCATCAACATCCCCGCCATCTTCATCACGCTGCTGCTCTCCGTCCTGCTGATCCGCGGCACGCAGGAGAGCACGAAGCTCAACCGCATCCTCGTCGGGGTCAAGCTCACGGCCATCGCCATCTTCCTACTGCTCGCCATCCCACACGTCGACACGATGAACTGGGAGCCCTTCATGCCGTTCGGCGTCTCGGGCATCTTCGGGGGCGCGGCCATCGTCTTCTTCGCCTACATCGGCTTTGACGCCGTCGCGACGAGCGCCGAGGAGTGCAAGAACCCGTCGCACGACCTGCCGATCGGCATCATCGGCTCGCTCGTCATCTGCACCGCCCTCTACGTCGTCGTCGCCGGCGTGCTGACGGGCATCGTGCCCTACACCGAGCTCAACAACCCGGAGCCAGTCGCCTTCGCCCTGCGCTACATCGGCTACAACCTCGGCTCCGCCGTCGTCGGTGTCGGCGCCATCGCCGGCATCACGACCGTCCTGCTCGTCCTGCTCTACGGCCAGGCCCGCATCTTCTTCGCCATGAGCCGTGACGGCATGGTCCCGGCGCGCGTCTGCAAGATCCACAAGCGCTACCACACGCCGTACATCGTCACCGTCATGGGCGGCATCTTCGTCTCGATCATCGCGGGCTTCGTCCCCATCGGCGTCATCGCCGAGATGGCCAACATCGGCACGCTCTCCGCGTTCCTGGTCGCGGCCATCGGCGTCCTCGTCCTGCGCATCACGAAACCGGACGTGCCGCGCACCTTCCGCTGCCCGCTCGTCTGGCTCATCGCGCCGCTCGCCGTCCTGACCTGCGGCTACCTCATGTACCACCTGCCCTGGGAGACCTGGGTCCGCTTCATCGTCTGGTGCACCTTCGGCTGTCTCGTCTACTTCGGCTACAGCTACCAGCACAGCGCCCTCGCGCATCCGCATGACGACGAAGAATGAGTGCGGCGAAAATCACGCCGCGGGTACATTATGCTTTGACAAACTTTATGACCTGGTATAAAATTAGAGCTATACAAAGGGAATTTATCCTGTGCTATGGGAGCGTTTTGCTCTTGAGGAAGGAATAGGGAATAAATAGAATGTTTGTACATGAACTGATCTGCCAGGGGGAGCCTGATTCCCTCGCCATCGTCGATCACGAACGCCGCATCACCTACCGCGAGCTGCAGGAGCACGTCGCAGCCTGCCGCAACCGCCTCTACGCTGCCGGAGTCCGCGTCGGCGACCGCGTCAGCATCTTCTCCCGCAACAGTGCGGACTACATCTACGCCTACATGGCGATCGCCTCGCTCGGCGCCATCGCCGTGCCGATCAATTTCCAGCTCAGCAACCGCGAGATTGCCTACATCATCAAGGATTCCGGCTCGCGCCACATCCTGACGTACCAGCCGCTGAACCTCGTCGACGCGCTCTCCGCACTGCGCTGCGACATGCGCGTGACACAGCACGACATCCGCCAGATGGGCAAGATCGACGCGAGCATCCCAACTGCGCCGTCCCTGCCGCCGACCTTCGATGAGCAGAACCCCTGCGTCATCATCTACACGTCCGGCACGACGGGCTCGCCGAAGGGCGCCGTCCTCTCGCACCGCAACCTCGTCACCAACGCCAGCCAGATGAGCATCATGCACTGCAAGCGCGAGCATCACGTGCTCTGCGTGCTGCCGATGTACCACTGCTTCGGCTGGACCTGCTCCGTGCTCTACCCACTCTACTGCGGCGCCGAGATCGTCATCCTCGACTCCTTCACGCCGAAAGAGACGATCAGCGTCATCCGCGAGGAGAAGATCAACGACCTCTACATCGTGCCGTCGATCTGCAGCCTGCTGACGAAGCTCGCGAGCAAGGAAGACATGGCCTCGCTGCGCCTCGTCGTCTCGGGCGGCACGACGCTGCCGCTCAAGATCGAGCAGGATTTCATGAACAAGTTCGGCGTCGACATCTGCGAGGGCTACGGCCTTTCCGAGACGTCGCCGGTCGTCACGATGAACCCGCCCGAAAAGCCGAAAGTCGGCTCCTGCGGCCCCGTCGTGCCGGGCATCGCCTGGAAGCTCATCGACTCCGACGGCAATGAAGTCCCGAAGGGCGAAGCCGGTGAGCTCATCGTCAAGGGCGACAACATCATGCTCGGCTACTGGAACCTGCCCGACGCGACGAAGAACGCGCTGCGCGGCGGCTGGCTCCACACGGGCGACGTCGCCCGCGCCGACGAAGAAGGCTACATCTATATCGTCGACCGCATCAAGGACATGATCATCAGCATGGGCGAGAACATCTACCCGCGCGAAGTCGAAGAGCTCATCTACCAGTTCCCTGGCATCAGCGAAGCCGCCGTCGTCGGCATCGACGACAAGCTGCGCGGCCAGGCCGGTGCCTGCTTCTACAGCCTGCACGACGGCGCCTCCATCAACATCCGCGAGCTCAAGAAGTTCCTGCAGGCCAACCTCGCGCTCTACAAGATCCCGCGCGAGTTCCACGAGCTCCCGTCCCTGCCGCGCACCTCGACCGGCAAGATCGCCAAGCGCCAGATCCTCAAGGACTTCCTCGCCCAGAAGAACGCCAAGTAATCGCATACAGCAAAAGCCGGAAGGTCTCTCATCCGAGAAACCTTCCGGCTTTTTTGTCGTGATTTGCGCGTTACTTGCTGTTCTTGTCAGCAGGCTTGTTGACGCGGACGCGCTCGATGGACGGCGTGCCATCCTTGTGGCGCGCGATGACATCGATGCGGATGTGCTCGAGCTCTGGCTCGAACTCCTGCACGAGGCGGTCGCTGAGCTCCCTGCCCGCCATCATCTGACGGTAGACAATCGAAGCAAATTCGTAGCGGGTCATCATGCGATCACCCTTGAACTCCCCATCCGGATACCCGTCGAGCAGGCCATTGCCCGCCAGCTCCGAGATCTCCTTGTAGGCCCAGTGATTCTTCGGCATGTCCGGGAAGAGCTTCGTCTTCGCCGGGTCGAGCTGCCTGCCGGCCGCCACGTCGACGAGGGCACTGCGCAGGCTCTCAACCTCTTTGCGCAGGTCCTTGATCTCCTTGGCCATGGCCACGCGGCTGTTCGAGACATGGTTGCCCTGGCCGAACTTGAAGCTGATGCCAGCATTGACCATATTCTCACCGCCGCCGACCGTGCCGCCGACCGACAGCGTCGTGTCCTCGTTCGGACGGTAGAACGCACCGACAGCCGCCGCATTCGCGCCGCGGTAATTGCCGTAGCCCACCGCGAAGTCCCACTTGTCATCCGGGTCAAAGTCCTGCGGATGCAGGGCCGCCAGAGCCGCCGCACCGGCGCCGACGCGGTCGACGCGGCGATCCACCTTGTCGATGGCCCCGCCGAGCGCCCCGACGCTCTTCTTGAGCTGCGAGACATTGACCGCATCGCCGTCAGCCGTGCCAGGAGCCACATCGTGAATCTGCTGGCCGCCCATGGAGACATTGCTGTTTGTGATTTCCACAGCGTGCGTGCCTTCACCGTCGGAGGCAATCTTGATGCCGCTGCCGGTGACTGTGGTGCCCGCCTTGCCATCGCTGCCCGCAATGGTCAGGCCGCTGTCATTCATCGTGGTCTTGCCCGTCGGACACTGTCAAGGCCGCCGAGGTTCTTCGCCAGGCGCAGGGACAGGCCATTCGCGCCATTCTTGACGACACCGATGTTCTTGTCCTCAGCAACTTCCGTAGCGCCGCCCGTCAGGCTCAGCGCGCCGCCAAAGTCGACATCGACGGTCTTGCCATCATCGCCCTGATACGTGCGCTTCGTCTGCTTGATATTCGACACATCCGTCTTGATGTTTGAGACATCCTTCGTGATGTTGTCAATCTTGCCGTTGACATCACCGATCTTGCCATCGACAATGTTCTTCACATCGCCGATATTGGCAGCGTTCTTGTTGTCGCTGTCATCGCCATTGACAATACCGCTCTTGACGTTAGTGATGTTTTTGCCACCAGCGTCAATACCCTTGCTGTCGATCGTGACACCGCCAGCCTTGATGGAGCCATCGCTGCCGAGGTCGACATCTTTCTTCAGGCCGATGTTAAGCGACTTGCCATCCTCAGAAACAGCAGTCGTGATGTTGCCATCTCCATGAAGGCCGATATTCTTTCCAAGGTCTGCCTTCACGGCATCCCCCTTGTCATCTGCCAAGCCGAAGCCGCCGCCCTGTTTAGCGTCAGTGATACTGCCCTTCACCTGCTGCAGCTGTTCTTCTGTAGCAGCCCGGCCAGCTTTGCCGAAGTCAGGCAAATTGACACTCGTATTCGTCAGGCCCGTGATGGTCGACGAGCCATTGGCGCTATTGAGCGTGAGGCCGCCCGTCATGTTGATGCTGTCGATATCCGTCAGGTCCTTGGCCAATTTGATATCAAGACCATTCTTATCCTTGTTGGCGACAACACCGATATTCTTGCCACTGGAAAGCTTCGCCGGATCTGTCTCACCGCCGGACAGCTTCAGCGTGCTGTTCAGCAGGCGCGTCACCTGTCCGTTGTCACCAGCGACGACGAGTCCATCGTCCATGGTAGCCACCTGATGTTCAGTCTTACTTTTCTTATCCGTATAGGTCAGACGAGTATCCGATTTCTTGCTGTCTTCCTGAGACAGATTCTGTGCCCCATTCTGAGTGAACAGGCTGGTGAACGCTCCCTCAGAACCGGCAAGGTCCAGATAGCCCGTGCCATTGTCCTGGCGAAGAGCAGCCGTCACTGTCCTAGCATTGCCATCGCCGTCACTAAGGGAAACGCCCTTATCGCCGGTGATGTTCACCTCTTTGGCAGAAGCGCCCTTGAACTGCATGCTGCCGTCCACACCGGCAACATCCCTGCCAGCTGTATCCTTCCCTGCGTGGGTACCCACTTCGAGGTGATCCTGGAGTTCTACGGAGACGTAGTCATTGCCATCATGATCCTTCTTCACCTTGGTCAGGATATTGGCCTTGCTGCGGTCCCAGAAATCCCCGGAGCCATCGTTTTTCTCGTTGGTTACAGGAGCATCGCCATAGATGCGGATGGCACTGCCAAGATTCTGCTTGATGGTGACATCGCCGCCATCAGCCAGGCCGCCGGCGGTAATCCCAAACTGGGCACTGTTTACAGAAGTCTGGATGGAATCACTGACTTTCTTCAGCTGGTCTTCCGTAGCCGCCCGGCCGGAAACATAATCTATACCGTCCCAATCTTTGTTGCTAAGACCGGTGACAAAGCTTCCGCTTTCTGATTTCTTTTGGTCACTGGTGACCGTCTGATTGCCCATGACCACCGTGCCGGCCGTCACCGTATTGAGACCGGTGATATCCTTGGCCAGCTGCAGGGAAAGGATGGTATTGCCATCCGTATCCTGGCTGGCAATGACGCCGATGTTGTTGTTCTTCGTGGGATCTGTGGAGTTATCCACCAGTTTATCCTTCGTGACACCGCCTTTGATGGTCACTTTCTTATTGAGCGTGGTGTTGGCTGTTTCACCATTATCACCAGAGAGCTGCAAGCCATCTTCCAGCGTAGCAACGGTATGGGTATGCTGTGTATCGCCGGAATACGTGATGCGGGACATGTTGGTCTTCAGGGCAGTCTTCGTATCATCCTTGGTATCCTGATATCCTGTTGTGATGGAAACAGGCTGGGTTGAATTATCGTTGCTCGTTCCGTTGATAATCAGGGTACCTGCCTCTCCGGTTTTATCCGTACCGGTGCTGGCTTTCCCCAACGTCAGTGTATGGGCATTGAGGTCACGGTCCAGCTGAACGGTCAGGGTACCCGTCGCAGCATCAGCCAAAACCCGCACATTGGCGCCGCCGTCATAGGTGCGGCCATCCGCGCCGGTTCCCTGAATGGTCAAGGTACCGCCCAGATTCTGATGGACCGTAGTATCCTCATTATTGCCTTTAAAGTTCAAACCCGTAGCTGTCAGGTCTGTTTTCACGCCATTGCTGACAGTCTGCAGGTCGCCAATGGTTGCCGCATGGTTCAACACATCCCCAGCAGCATCTTTAATGGCCGTACCATTCAGACCGCTCTGTACATTGATAATCTGCTTGCCGCCGTTGAACAGACCATCGGTGGTCAGTTTTACCTTGTCCGCATCAGTCCCCTGCTTCGGCGTAATGACAACACCATTGCCATCTACCACCGTAGTGGCTCCAGTTGTCCCATCCGTAAGGGTCGTCTTCGTCAGGTTCAATTCTTTATTCAGAGAAACGACAATGGCCTTGTTGGCAGAATCTGCCTGCGTGGACAGGTTGGTGTCACCGCCAGTAGTAATCTTGATGGAACTGCCGAGATCCTGCTTGACCTCCGTCGCATTCGTGCTGTCAGCATTATCGGCGCTGAGGCCAAAGCCGCCGCCCGTAGCCGAGCCATTGACAATGGACTTGGCCACCTGCTGGAGCTGGTCTTCTGTAGCCGCCCGGCCGCTGACGATGCCGTCCTTCGACCACTTCGTGTTGGTCAGGCCCGTGATGTAGTCGCCAGTCGCAGAGTTAGGGCTGGCACCGTTGTTAGCAATGGTCTGGGAGCCAATCTTGATGCCACTACCAGTCGTCCCCGCAGTCGGCGTAAGGCTGATAGTTCCCATATTCGTCAGGTCTTTGTTCAGCTTGATGGTCAGTCCATCATCGCCATTCTTCACCACGCCGATGTTGTTATCGGTCAAATTGCCGGTAGCAGCACCGCCGGTGATATTCAAAGTGCTGTTGAGCGTTGTGCTGACAGTCTTAGACGAATCTGCCTTGGCATCATCACCAGCAAACTTCATGCCATCGTCCAGGGTGGCAATGGTGTGAAGGGTCTTCTCTGCATCGGCCTCTGACTGACCGCTCTTAGCCGCCCAGTACTGGAGACGCGGAGAGCCATTTTCACTGGAATTGAGGAAGGCCGTTCCATCACTGCCATAATTCTGGATCAATGCGGCGAAGTTGCCGCTGGCATCGCCCATGCGCAGGGAGCCGTCTGCACCATTCATTTTCAGGTAAGCCCCACCCTGGCCGGTAGCTTTCACACTTCCATCCACGCCATCCTTGGAACCGACAACCAGATTATCATCCATGAGTACGCGGATATCGCCCCTATCATCAATAGTAGTGGTGATGTTATTGGTATTGTAGGTATGACCATCCTGCTTAGTACCGCCATAAATGCCGATGGTATCCCCCAGCTGAGCCGTATGTGTCAGAGAAGATGCGCCATCTGCCAGAGCGCTGGCTGTAAAGGTCAGTCCCTTATCTACATCTGCCTTGCTGGCCAGACCGGAAATGGTGATTTCCTTGCCCACGATATCCGTATCACTGGCTACGGTAAGGTTCACATCACCATTTGCGTCAACCGTGTACTTACCGTCTGAACCGGTAGCAGAGTTCTCTACCAGACGGTAATCCATCTTCGAAAGACCGGTAAGGTCTACAGGTATAGTGTCGCCATTGTTCTTGGTGAGATTCAAAGTAGCCGTGGTAGAGGTAACCCCATCCGTAGTTGTCGTTGCCGTAGAAACGCTGCCCCTGGTCACATAGTAGTCGTGGAGCTCAGAAATACTGACAGAATTGCCGTTTTTCTCTATAAGGTTCACTTTCAGCTTTCCCGGGTTGTCGGTATCATCCGCGGCCTTCCCGTCCGTCACATAGTTGTCGCTGGCCAGGGTACCGGTCTGTACTTCGTTAATGGCTTTCTGAAGCTGATCTTCCGTGGCCGCCCGGCCGCTGACGATGGAATTGGCGTTCCAGTTGGTATTCTGGAGCCCTGTAATGTAGAATCCTGTGCCGCTGTTGGCTCCGCCTCCAGGCTGGCTGCCGATATAGATGCCGCCGGTATACGTGTCAGTACCAGTACCTTTGGTACCACCAACGCGGACCGTTGTGAAGTTGACATCCGGTGTAGTGGCAATCTTGATATCCTTGATATCATTGCCGCTGGAAAGGGAAATATTATCCCCTGCCACAAAGTTCAAGGTATTGTTAGTGGGCGTGACAGTCTTGACATCCGTGCCGTCAATCTGAGCTTTCCAGCCGGCATTCACGGTATTGGACACCGTCTGCAGCTGGTCCTCTGTAGCGGCCCGGCCACTGGTAATGTTATTGGGGTCCCAAGTCTTGTTGGTCAGGCCGGTCAGATAGGTATTCGTGCCGTCATTGCCAAGGGTGGCCCCGCCAATGGTAGCCGTGCCATTTGCTCCATCCAGCGTGACTTTATCGCCTGCCGAGATAGTTCCGGCCGTGCCATCCAAAGCGATTCTCTTCCCGGCATCGCTGCCCAGCGTCACGCTGTCATTCAGGGAGACCGTGTAGTCCACTGTTCCGTCTGCATTGGTAGTCTTAGCGACTTTCGTATTCTTGTTGTCTCCGCTGACGGTGACCGTCTTGGCGGCAATATTCTTGACATCGCCGATATTGGCGCCGTTGGTGTCTGTGTCATATATCGGGTTGCTCGATGCATCCGTGCCGGATGCGCCGCTGGCTACCTCCGTAATCTTCTGGTTGCCGCCGCTGATGCCGCCCGTGGTGACGCTGGGGCCATTGGCGATGGTCAGGCCCGTGCCGCCCAGGGTGGACGAGCCGGTGGTCACATTGCCATTGCTTCCGTCAAGGGTGATGGCATTGCCATCCTTGCCCACAGTCACCCTATCCGCCGTGAGCTGGGTGTCCATCTTCACGGTGATGATGCCGTTGTCGTCGATCTCCGTGGTCAGGTTGTCCGTCTTGTAGGTATGACCGTCCTGGGCATCATTGGCGCGGACTGCCACTGTGCTGCCCAAAGCGCGGTTGACCGTCTTATAGGCGCCATCCACCTTGTTGCTGGCAGAGAAATTCAGCCCTTTGGCGATATTTTGTCAAGACCGGTGACGTAGTTCCCGCTCTTGGTGGTATCATTGCCATCCGTCTGCGTGCCCATCTTGACGCCGCCGGCCGTCACCGTATCGAGGCCGGTGATGTTCTTGGCCAGTTTCAGGGAAAGGGTGGAGCCGTTGGCCGTGACGCCGATATTACTGCCATCTGCCAGATTCGTGGCGCCTCCGGAAACGGTGAGGGTGTTGTCAAGAGCAACGCTGCCCTTTCCCGCGTCTCCGGCCAGCTTGAGGCCATCGCCGAGGGTAGCCACGGTATGAGCTGTGCCATCCCCGTCGGTATAGCTGATGCGGCCCGTACCATTGGTGCCGGCGAGTTCCGGCGAAGCGGCATAGCCCGCCGTGATGGTCGTGGCCTTGTTGGCACTTTTGCTGTCTGCTCCAACAATCTTGATGGAGCCGGCTTTGCCGTTATCTGCGTTGTTCCCCGCTGTGCCTGCCGTCACCGAATCGAAGTCCGGATTCTTGTCCAGGGCAATGGACAGGCGCTGATGATCTGCATCAGTCAAGACCTTCACATTCTGCGTGGAGTATTCTTCATCCGCCTTGGTGCCGCTGCCCTGGAGCAGGAGTGTGCCGCCCTGGTTCAGGTGGACAGAGGTCGTCGTATCATTGCCCTGGAAGTTCATGCCCTGGCTTGCCAAAGCTTTGAGCTGGGCCACGTTGACAGCATCGGAGTCCTCGGAACCGGCGGCCAGGTTGGTGATCTGGCGGGAAATAGTGACATCCTGGCCGGCAGCATTCTTCGTTTTACCGCCAAGAGATACTGCACCATCCGTAGACATCCAGATAGCGGTATCTATTTTTGTATCGGCTGAAGTATTGCCTTTATCTCCCTCCTCTTTGATTATAATGTCATTGACTTCATCCGGAATTAAGTACCCCTTTACGCCTTTTTCTCTATTCGCTACCGAATGAGCGCCCAGGGCCACACTGCCGTCTTTATTTGCAGTAGCACTGGTACCAAACGCCGAGGATTCAAAGTTATTCGCCGAAGCCATATAGCCATAAGCAGCCGAGCCAGTCTGTTCTGCAGAGGCCTCAAAGCCAACGGCTACAGCAGCGCCATTGTCCGTGGATTCCGGATCTGTATTCTGAGTACCTGCCTGAGAGCCAAGGCCCATGGCAACGGAGTAATTGCCGCTGGCATGGGTGCCGTTGCCCACTGCCACGGACTGGGTGCCGGAAGCCGTGTTAGCGTAGCCGATGGCCAGGGAATTCATGCCCGAAGCAGAGCTGTTGACGCCCATGGCCAGGGATAGATTCCCCTGTGCCGTGGTGCCTACGCCAAAGGCCATGGAAGCCGAGCCCGTGGCACCATCATTGTAATAATTGGCCAGCGTGTTTTCCGCAACCGGCGTGATTGGATTGCCCTTATCATCTTTATCGGCCGTCTTGATGCTCAGGAAGTGGCGGCCTGCCTGCTCCAGCTGGTCTTCCGTAGCTGCCCGGCCGGTCACATAGTTGCCTGGTGTCCAGGTCTTGTTGGAGAGGCCCGTCACAAAGGTGCCTTTTGCATTAGCCCGGTTGGACTGGAGATTCAGCGTGCCATCGTCATTGCGGCTGACAGGGCTCTGATAATCATAGGTGAAATCCTGATTGCCGATCTCGACAGCACCCACCTTGGCCACGCCTGTCGTCCCGTTCAGCGAGATGTAGTTCGGTTGATCCGTGCTGAGGCCGGCGGAAATGGTGCCTGCCGTGCCGTCGAGCACCACCTGTTTCGCGCCGGTAGGATCCGTGGTTGTATCCTGCTTCAGCGTGACCTTCGGCAGCAGGCTGATGGTGGTGGTTTGCACCCCATCACCGTCTGTCGTTTCTACGGCATGGACGTTGACTTCATCGCCTTTGACCTTGATCTGGTTCTTGGCCGTTGCCACCGCTTCTGCCGTGGCATTCTTGAGCTGTTCCATGACGACGACATCGTGGTCATCGATACCGTCGGCCACATTGACGAGACGGTTATAGGCATCGGAGTCAAAGGTAAGGGTACTAATGGTATGCTCCCATGGATCAGAAGCATAATACGTATCTCCCTTTACATGGCCAAAAGAAATCGTACCCTTTGTATTGGCCACTGCCTGATACCCGATGGCTGTTCCATAGGCCACATTGGCAGAGGACTGGTAGCCAGCCGCAAACCCCTGGGTGGCATCCGGACTGGTGTTCCCGCCGGCAATGCCCACGGAATACATCCCCTGCACAGCGGACATCATACCGCCCAGAGCCAGAGAGCTGTTGCCGCTGGCTACATTGTAAGCGCCGCCCACAATGGTAGACCAGTCACCGGTGGTTTTATTGGCCGTACCGCCACTGATGGTGGACTGTTTCCCGGCAGCCTCATTCTGATCACCACCGGATACACTGGAAAATTCTCCTGTGGCCTTATTTTGCTTGCCACCGCTGATGCTAGAGTTCAATCCAGAAGCAATCCCGTCACCGCCTCCGCTGATGCTGGAATTCTTGCCGGTAGAATGATTCTTGGACCCACCGCTGACACTGGAATAATTTCCCTCTGCATGGTTGACAAAGCCGCCGCTGATTGTAGCATCTTCACCCTTTGCAGATGAAGTATCACCACTTTCTGTACCACCGCCGCCAAGGACCTGACCTGCTGAGGCAGATGCTGAAGCAGCTGACCCGAACAGCACGGCTGCGCCCAGGCTCATGGCCAGCATGGTGCGCTTGGCGGTCGACGGTGCCAGGTGCACGGCCTTCTTCTTGCCGTGACGGCCTGCGTTCTCTGATACGACGACGTAGCAATCCTTGACACTGCTCCAAATGACTTGATAGATTCGATTCATAGAATGCCTCCATTTGCTCTATGCTCTTGCCACCGTTGTTGAAGCAGTCCGAGTGTTGTATATTTATTCATCTTGTACGCGCTGCTCTCATGCAGTCGCATCTCGGACAGAACCATGCAATAACCGTTCATCCCTGAACCATCATGGACGCTACCGGAAAGATCTCCACATCTCTCTTATCAGCTTTTATGTTCCATGAATGATTATGGCATCTGTGTCTCATGTTCAGCAAAGTGGCTCAAACGATTGCGGTCTCCCGCTGTAAAATCAGGTTATTATCACCTTGATTCCATTAATACTTCCTATCATACAGTAAAATTAATACTGGAACAAGTCTTTATGGCGAAATATTATCCGATATTAAAGAAGTTACATTGCTTCCTATACCATTATGAAAAAACGGTGATTTTCGGTAAACAGAGACGCCTCTTCCCTTCATGGAAGAGGCGTCTCTGTTTCGTATATTATTGAGTTTTTTGTATATTTACATCTCCCTCACGATCTGCTGCAAATAGTCGATGAGTTGCTGCTCGTCCTCGTAGACCTGGCGTCCTTTCTTGGTGACGATGCCGGAGTTGATATAGAAGGGCTCCTCGAGGGAGACGGCGACGAGGTTCTCGTCGGGAAGCACGGCCTGGCGGGCGAGGAAGGTCGAGCAGATGCCGCGCTCGACGAGGTTCTTGATCGTGTGGAGGTACGGCGAGAAGTGGATGATGCGAGGCTTGCAGCTGTGTGCGGCGTAGAGGTCGTGGACCATGCGGTAGATGAAGTAGTGGCTGTCGAGCATAACGAGCTCTTCATCGGCAAGATCGGCGAACGAGACGGCCTTGCGCTTGGCCAGCGGATGGGACGGGTACGTGACGAAACAGCATTCGCAGTCGTAGAGTTTCTGGTAATGGAGCTTCTGGCTGAAGCCTGTCGTGTAGTTCGTCAGGGCGATGTCGAGTTTCTCGTCCTCAACCATCTGCAGAGCGCTGATGCCGCCCGACTCGATGATCTCGAGCTTGATCTGCGGATGCGTGCGACGGAACTCGCCGAGGATGCGCGGCAGGAAACGCGTGCCGATCTGCAGCGGCAACGCCATGCGGATGTGATTGCGGTTGTGCGCCATGTCCTGGATCTCCAGTTCGAGCTGGTCCATCTGGCTTAAAATGTGGTTGACCTTAACAAGTAACTTGCTGCCCTCCGGCGTCACGACGAGCTTCCGGCCTTCGCGGTGAAACAGGTTCAGCCCCGTCTCTGCCTCGAGCGTCTGCATCGCCACGCTGATCGTCGGCTGCGAGACGTGGAGATGCTCGGCGGCCTTCGTGATATTCTGCCACTGGCAGACCTCATAAAAATAACGCATCTGCGTCAATGTCATCATGATACGATTCACCTTTCCTGATAAGCGAGAAGCGAGAAGCGCGCCGCGCTCAACCCGTGCACTTCTCTTTCTTTTCATTGCGATTCTGTCGCACTCTATTATAGCATGAAGCTATGAATGCTCGCTGTAAGAAAGGACACCATTTATTTTTTGTTTACTGCTTATTTTCTAATAAAAAAAGAGCATCCCGCAGTCAGCAAGATGCTCTTGATTGAGTTCACGAATCATGAGGCATATGCTGTTATTTCTTGCGCGTGTCCGCTGCCTTGCATAGGCCGTCGGCCCAGTCGAAGAGCTCTGCAAGGTCGTAGTCGCCGGCATGGCCCTTGCCCCACGGCGAGGCAAAATCGACGTCATAGCCGCTGTCCTGCAGCTTCAGGGCCAGCAGCGCGGGGACGGCCAGGCTCGTATCGCGGTCCTTGGCCCCGTGGCGGATGCGCCAGTGCGGTGCGACGGTGACATCCTGCTGGCCGATGAAGTACATGGGGTTCATGCGGCGGACATCATCCCACGTCGCCATGGTCGCACCGGCTTCCTTATCGCGCGTCAGCGAGAAGCCTGTGAAGTGGCGTGGCGTGTTGTCGGTCGTGCCGAATTCATCGTTCTCGGCAGAGCTGCGGTCGAACTTGTCGAAGGCCGGCGCTGCCTTGAGGCGCGTCGCCCAGGCGGCATACTTGGCAAGATCCACATCTTTGACCATGCCGTTCTCGATGGTCAGCCAGTCGAGCGCTGAGAGGTCTTCGCCCGCATCGAGCGCCGACTGCGCCGAAGCGGCGTAGACCGACTTGATGTAGTCGGCGAAGCTGCCCGTGCCGTCCTCGTCGAGCGTCAGCGCGCGCCCCTGACGGTCCTTGAGGCCGAGGCTGTTGACGTAGTCGGGGAAAAGCGCCTTGAGCCGGTCCGAGGCCACGCGCTCTGCCTGCGTCATCTCTACGGCAGAGCTGTCTTCCACAGGCGCATTGTCGGGGCGGTCCGCTGCGGCGCTGTCCCCCTGGACAACAGGGCCGGGCCCGAGCGGCACGACCGCATCGCCAACCTTGAGGGCACCCGGCATAGAGCCGGCTTTCAGCGGCAGCAGAGGACTCATCGGAGCACTGTGCTGATATGCCTCATTGACGCCGTTGAACATCCACTCGTAGGCCATGTCGGCGTGATCGAGGTCCGTGATCGGGCAGTAGGCCATCGCAGCGAAGATGTCGTCGCGCTCATTTGCCGCGCCGACGGCCCGGAGCTCGGCGTCGTACTCCTTGCTGTTGCCCGTGGCACCGAGCAGTGCGGAGAGAGCGCCGCCCGCGCTCGTGCCGTCCGAGATGATCCTGTCGGTATTGCCGGCCGGCAGGCGGTGGCGGTTGTGGCGCAGGTAGCGCACGGCCGCCTTGTAATCGACGAGGAGGGCCGGAGCCTTGCCGACGTACGTCTTGCCGTCATCGCCGACCGTCGTGCGGCCGCGGACAGCCGGCGCTGCGACGACATAGCCCTTCGAGAGCGCGACGAGCGAGGCATTGGCTCCGCCGCTCATGCGTTCACTGGCGCTCGGCTCCTTGCTCTCGCCCGGCATGTAGCCGCCGACGCCGTTCGGCAGGAAGATCGGCGCGGTCTTCGCCGTGTAGCCATTGACTGTGCCGCCCTTCTGGAAATACGCCTCGGGGATGAAGATGCTCATGGACTCGGAGGCGACGGAAGCCGGCTTTGCTGTATAGACGACATCGCGGTAGGCGCGGAATGCCACATCCTGTCCCTCGAGCTTCAGCGTCTCCTTCGTGTAGTTCTTCGCATTGAACTTCAGGCTGTACTTCGCCTGCTTTACCTTGATTGGCGCGTCTGCCTTGACGGTCTTGGCCGTGGCGGCCGCCGCGCTGCTCACTGCCTGCGGAGCAGGCTCAGCTGCCGGCTGCGCCGCAGCATCGGCAGCGGCAGCCTGCGTCACGCCAGGTGCCCAAGGCATGGTCAGGGCACTGACAGCCAGAGCCGTCAGGACGTATTGCTTCAAGTTCATGGATATCCCCATCCTTTCATGATCATCATGACAAAAAGAAAACCGCTTTTCTTTGCAGAACAGCGGTCTTTAATTCTCGTATTTCAACGTAATGATTTCGCCAGAGCAGGGGCGTTTTCCTTCTCCTGGACGCCTCGGGAGCGAATTTATTTCCTGGTACACAAGCATCAGGTATTCTTGGCGATGACAGCGCCGACGACGGCACCGAGGATGGCGGCCGTCGTGACTTCACCTGTCGAGTGGCCCTTCGAGGACTTCTCTGTGCGGCGGTGCTCGCGCTCCCAGCGCTCATGTGCTTCGTGGCGCTGCTTCTCGACCTGGCGGTCATGGCGCGAATGCCAATTCGAGTCCTCGTAGTGATGCGAGGCTGCTTCTGCGGGGACGGCCAACGTCGTGCTCAGCACGCCAAAGCTCATGATACCGGCCATCAGGGCGGCCATGCCTTTTTCCATTTCATCATGATGATCTCTCTCCTCTCTTGCGAGCGAGTCTGTATCTCGTTTGATGCTTGTATTATAGGCAAACCGTCTTGTATTCCCTTTAAATAGAAGTTGAATTTCCGTTAAATTAATTGACTCAGTCAAAAAGATTGCAGGAAGTGCTTGGCGACAGCCGAGAGGTAGCGGCTGCGCGGCCAGATGGCGGCCAGTCGCGTTTCCAGGGACGGTTCATCAATGCGCTTGACGTGCAGATGGTTGTGGGCCGCGAGGTTCACGGCAGCGGCCGGCGCGATGGCGACGCCGAGGCCGGCGTTGGCCCAGAGGATCGTCGTGCGCGCATCGTCGTTGCGGCAGACGATATCGGGCGTAACGTCGTGCGCGGCGAAGGTATCCATGAGCAGCTGCTCAAAGCGCCGGTAGAGGATCAACGGCCTTCCCGGCAGTTCCTCCACGCGGATCGATTCCCGCTCCGGGGCCCAGTCGAGTTCCTCCGTCATCGCGGCGATCATGGGCTCCGGCTTCCGGTATTTGCAGTTGAAATGCGCGGCATTGAACGGCGTGCGCACGATGGCAATCTCGATGAGCCCCTTTTCCAGCAGCTCGATGAGCTGATACGTATTGCCGTCGTGGATCTCGAACTGGACGCGCGGATACGTCTCCCGGAAGGCGCGCATGCCCTCCTGGAGCAAGATGCCGCCGGAGGACGAGACGGTGCCGAGGGCCAGCGTCCCGCTGAGCCCCTGCTTGAAATCCCGCAGCTCTCGCTTCGTCGCCGCGGCCATCTCGAGGAGCTCCTTGGCGCGCGCGGCGAAGAGCCTGCCGGCATCCGTCAGCTCGATGTGATGCGGGCCGCGGCTAAAGAGCGTGAGCCCGAGTTCTTCCTCGAGCATCTTCATCTGATTGCTCAGCGGCGGCTGGGCCATGTGCAGCCGCCTCGCGGCAGCCGTAATCTGCCGCTCCTCCACGATCGCCATGAAATAACGCAATTGTTTCAAATCCATAATGGTTCTCATTCCTCTCTCTTGCTGTCGTCCTGCAGCCGTATGCCCACGCGCGTCAGGTAGCCGCGCGGGTCGGCCGTGCTGAGGTCCTCCAAGATGCTCTCCTCATACGAATAGGCACCGGCATGCAAGGCCGGATGTGATTGCAGGTAGTCGCGGAGCCTGTCGTAGGCGGCGCCTGTCTTCATGTAGTCGCCGCGGAAGTACGTGACGAGGTAGCGCCCCGCCGGCCGGACGAACAGCACATCCGGCGGCACAGTTGCCACGCTGCGCGTCGTCACGGTGAAGAAGCGCGATAGGAGATGGCCATCGCCCTCGAAGAAATCCGCCCGCCTGACCATGGCGCCGGAGACGAGGCCGGAATTCAGCCCGTGCTCCATGATGTAGCGCATGTGCGCCATGAGCGCGCGCTCGATGCCAGCGTGGTCCTCTTTGAGCATCATCTGCCGGACCGAGCCCGAGCAGATCAGATTGGCCTCTGGCCACGGCTCGATGCGTACGGTGTCACAGCAGATGTCCTTGGCAAGCGCGAGCATCTGGCGCTGGTTGTGCACGATCTCCTTCATGTACTGCAGCTTCTGGATCTCCGCGTCGAGCCAGTCTTCCTGCTCGGCCAGCAGGCGGCTCAGACGCTCGGGGCTGCGGTGGCGCATATAGTCCTGAATCTCGGAGAGCTCCAGCCCCATCTGGCGCAGCAGCCGTATCATGATGAACGGGTAGAGCTGGCGCGCCGAATAGTAGCGATAGTGGTTCTCCCCGACGTGGTCGGGCGAGAAGATGCCCTGCTCATCGTAGTAGTGCAGCGTCCTCTTGTTGACGCCGCAGAGCTTTGCGAACTCCCCGGTCTGGAAGTTGAGACCGCCTTCCATACTTCATGCCCCCCCTTGACTTTACAGTCACTGTATACTTTACCATGAGTATAGGACATTTTTCTGAAAGGATCTTGATAGATATGACAAGCAAAACGACAAGAGACAGACAAGCAATACAGACGGCGCGAACGAAGCGGGCAGAGCAGGCATCGCCGCTCGCCCGCCATTTCACCCTTGGGAGCCTGCTGCGCTTCGCCGCGCCGTCCATTGGCATGATGATCATCATCTCACTCTACACGGTGACGGACGGCATCTTCATCGGCCGCTTCGCCGGCAGCGATGCGCTGGCCGCCTCAAACATCGTCTACCCCGTCATCAACCTCGTGCTCGGCCTCGCGATCATGTTGGCCTCGGGCGGCTCGGCCCTCGTCGCCAAGAATCTCGGCGAAGGAAAAATGGCTGCCGCACGCCGCCGCTTCACGCTGATCACCGTGACTGCCATCGCGCTCGCCTCGGCCCTGGCCATCCTCGCCTTTGCCGCAGGAGACGGGCTGCTCTTCCTGCTCGGCGCTTCGCCAGAGCTGCTCGCGGACTGCCGCAGCTATCTCTACGCCCTGCTGCCCTTCTTCCCGTTTGCCGCGCTGATGATCATCTTCAACGCATTCTTCATCGCCGACGGGCGGCCGATGCAGGGCTTCCGCGTCTCTGTGCTGGCAGGGCTGACGAACGCGGGCCTCGACTACTTCTTCCTCGCCCACCTCGGTCTCGGCGTCTTCGGCGCCGGCCTTGCGACGGGCATCGCTGACCTGCTCTCCGCCGTCATCGGCCTCGCCTACTTCTGGCGCAGCAGCCGGACGCTCCGCTTTACCAAGCCGCAGCTCGAGTGGCGCGCGCTCGGCCAGGCCATGTACAACGGCAGCTCGGAGCTCGTCACGCAGCTCTCCGTCGGCATCACGACTTTCCTGTTCAACATCCTGACCTTCCGCTACGCCGGTGCCGACGGCGTCGCCGCCATCTCCGTCATCCTCTACGCCGAGATGCTGCTGACGGCCATCTACATGGGCTTCACGAACGGTGTCGCTCCCGTCTTCTCCTACCGATTCGGCGCCAGGGATTTCGGAGAGCTGCGCCGCCTCGTGCGCCTCAGCCTGATGGCCATCGCGGGCGGGGCGCTGCTGTCATTTGGGCTCTCCCGCCTGCTCGCAGGCCCCCTAATCTCGCTGTTCCTGCCGCAGGGCGGCCACGTCTACGAGCTCACGCACCAGGGCTTCCTGCTCTTCTCACTCTCGTTCCTGCTCTGCGGCTTCAACCTCTTCATCTCGGGCTTCTTCACAGCCATCTCCGATGGCCGCACCTCGGCCCTGATGTCATTCGCGCGCAACCTGCTCGGCATCGTCATCTTCCTGCTGACCCTGCCGCACCTCTTCGGACTGCGCGGCGTCTGGCTCGCTGTGCCGGCCGCCGACATCACAGCCCTCATCTTCGGCCTCTTCCTGCTGGCCGCCAGGATGCGCGACTTCAGCGCCAGAGCGCTCTATCATCACCGCCATCACACACCAGGGCGTGTTTCACGTGAAACATCATACCGTGCCGACTGACGCACGCCCCGTTGTTTCACGTGAAACAAAAAATCAGCCTTTCCGCTTTATTGCGGAAAGGCTGATTTTATATACGCGCTCGATGCTCAGGCTTTGGCGCCCGTGGAGTACATCGGGATCTTTTCCGGATTGTCTTTGATGGTCCAGACACCGCACGGGCAGACGCCGGCGCAAATGCCGCAGCCGATGCAGCGCTTCGGGTCGCTCGTGTACTCGATAGTGCCATCCTCGTGCTCGATGCGGTTGATGGCCTTCTCCGGGCAGGACTCGAGGCACATCTTGCAGTCGCGGCAGGTGCCGCAGCTCACGCAGCGCTTGTAGTCGCTGACCGGGTCGCCAAGCTCGCAGTGGTGGCACTTCTCGAAGTATGCCTTCGAGAGGCGCTCTGCCGGGACCTGCTTCTTCTCGGGGAAGGCCTTGTACTCCTTGCCCATGACGTACTGGTCGACGTACCAGGCAGCCTTGCGACCGCTGCCGATGGCATCCGTCAGGCGGCCCGGCTTGATCGTGTCGCCGGCCGTGAAGACGCCGTCCGTGATGGAGAGGTCTTTCTTCGGCACGAGCCAGCTCTTGCGGAAGTACTCGATGCCCTCGTCCTCCGGCAGGAAGTCGAGAACAGGCTCCTCACCAATGGAAACGATGACCTGGTCGGCTTCGATGAAGCGGCCGTCATTGCCGTAGACGCCCTCCGGCGTGATCTTACTCGTGAAGAACGGCCAGACGATTTTGCCGCCGAGGCCCTCGAAGTAGGCGATCTCCTTCTCGAAGGCAGCCGGCTTCTGGACATCGACTGCGATGACGGACTCAGCGCCCATCTCGTAGGCGCCGCGGCACGTATCCATGCCGGAGTTGCCGGCGCCGATGACAACGACCTTCTTGCCCGTCTTCGGGTGCTCGCCGCGGTTGATGGACTTGAGGTACTCGAGGCCCATCGTCAGGTGCTCGACGCCCTCCCACGGGAAGAAGCGGGACTTCGTGCCGCCCGTCGCGACGACGACGGCGTCGCTCGCTTCGCGGATCTTGTCGAACTTCTCGCGGTCGACCCTGCAGCCCTCGACGAACGTGACGCCGACGCTCTCGATACGCTTGAGCTCGAATTCGAGCAGCTCGTGCGAGAGGCGTCCGCGCGGGATGACCTGCTCGAGCTTGCCGCCGATGCTATCCGCATCGTCGTAGACCGTGACATCGTGGCCCTTGCGGGCGAGCTGCCAGGCCGTCGAGAGGCCTGCGACGCCGCCGCCGATGATGCCGATCTTCTTGCCCGTCTTCTCCTTCGGCGGCTCTACCTTCGCAAAGGCGGAGCTGTAGCCGAGGTCGCCGATCTGGATCGGCTCATCGATCGTGCCGCGCGTGCAGGCATCCATGCAGGGGTTCGGGCAGACGGAGCCGCAGACGCAGCCCGGGAACGGCGTGTAGTCGAGTTCGAGCTGGATGGCCTTGTCGAGCTCGCCGTTGCGGATGTACTTGTAGCGCAGCTGCGTCGGGATGCCTGTCGGGCAGTTGAATTCACACGGTGCCGCGTACGCTGCATTGTCCCAGCTCGGCACGCGCAGGCGGTAGAGGCCGTGCGAGATCGTCGTGTGGACGGCGAAGTCGTCGTGTGCGACATCCGAGAAGATACCGCCCTTGACCCACTCGTGCAGGCGGAAGGAATGGAGGTCCGGTGCCGGTTTCGGCTTGCGCTCAGCAGCCGTCAGCGGGCGCAGCTTGTGCCACTGGCTCCAGTCCGTCAGCTCAGCCTTGAGCTCCGGGCGCTCGATGTGCGCGAGGAATTCATCCATGCCGCCCGCGAGGAAGGCAATGTCGTCCTCGTCGAGAGCCGAGCAGATGATGTCAGCCGGATGCGTACCGATCGGGCCGCGCACGTAGACCGTGCCGCCGACCATGCCGACGCAGGCGCGCTCACCGAGCACCGAGTCGAAATCAGCGCTGTCGTAGCCGCAGACGACGGCCTTGCCGCCGCCCATGAACTCGAACGAGAACGAGCCGACATTCTTGAGGATCCAGAGCTCCGGCTCCTCGTAGAGCGGGTCATGCTTCATCAGAGAGCCCGTGCGCGTGCCGCCGCGGCCGCCGATGAAGATCTTGCCGCCCGACGAGCAGTGGCCGGCCGTATCGCCGGCATCGCCCTTGACGGTGATGATGCCGCCGGCGTTGAGCCAGCCGACATCAGCCGACGTCGACTCCTCGATGACGATCTCCGTGCCCGGCAGGCACATCGAGCCCGTGCGCTGGCCGGCGTTCCAGACGTGGAAATGCAGCTTCTTGCCTTCCGGATGCCAGAGCGGACCGCCGATGTCGTGCTGTCCGGAGGCCTTGATCTCAAAGTCCGTCTCGCCCTGCTTGACGGCTTCGCCGATGGCCAGGAGCAGGTCCTGGGTGGACATGCGTTCATGCCCTTTCATGGTATCTATCTTAAACATTAAGCTCTCCTCCTGCTATCAGCAAACGTACTGGATGCCAAGCTTGTCTGCCACGGCCTTGTCCGTGGAGACGAGCGCGTCGCTGCGGCCGATCGGCAGCGAGCTGTTGCCGATCGGTGCCATGAGCTTCTTGAGCTCCGCATCGAAGGCCAGCACGTAATCGACGATCTTCTGGGCGCCGCGGTCGATGTCGAGGCGCTTGACGAGGCGCGGGTCCTGCGAGCAGATGCCCATCGGGCACTTGCCCGTGTTGCAGGCATTGCAGCGGCCCTGCTCATTGCCGATGCAGCCAAGGAGCTGGATGAGGATCTTGCCGACGAAGACGCCGTTGGCGCCGAGGCACATCATCTTGAAGGCGTCGGCTGCGGCGTTGCCCGTCATGCCGATGCCGCCGCCGCCGTAGAGCGGGATCTGGCCCTGCAGGCCCTGCTTGACGGCTGCTAGATAGCAGTCGCGGATCTTCGAGACGACAGGATGGCCCGTGTGGTCGAGCGAGACCTCATTGGCCGCGCCCGTGCCGCCCTGGATGCCATCGATGAAGAAGCCGCCGCAGATCTTGTATGGGTCGCGCAGCAGGTTGTTGTAGACGGATACCGACGTTGCCGAAGCCGCGCACTTGATGGCGACCGGCACGCGGAAGCCGAAAGCCGCGTTCATCGAGAGGTGCATCTTCTGGACGGATTCCTCGATGGAGTAAAGGCCCTGATGGTTCGGCGGCGAAGCGAGCGTCGCCTTCGGGACACCGCGAATGGCCTGGACGTGCTCGGCGACTTTTGCCTCCGGCAGCAGACCGCCGTCGCCCGGCTTTGCGCCCTGACCGATCTTGATGAGGATGCCTGCCGGGTCCGTCTTCATGTGCGGCATGGCCTTGATGATGCGGTTCCAGCCGAAGTGACCGGAAGCGATCTGGATGATGAAGTACTTGAGGTAGTCCGATTCGAGGAGCTTCACGGGCATGCCGCCCTCACCAGAGCTCATGCGGACCGGCAGGCCGCACTTCTCGTTGAGGTAGCCGACAGCGAGTGCGACGGCTTCCCAGGCGCGCGTCGACAGCGCGCCGATGGACATGTCGGAGAAGATCAGCGGGTAGATCCAGTGCACAGGCGGCGTGTGCTTCGTCTCGACAAGCTTGCCGTCCTTGATGGCAAACGGCAGCTCCTTGGCGGAGAGCACGCGGCCGAACGGCGAGCGGATGTCGAACGTGTGGCGCGCTGCATCGAGCGACGGGTCCGTCATCTGCGAGATGCGGCCGACGACGATCGAGTCGAGCGTGCGCTGTGCGTTGAGGTTCGTGCGGCCGCCGCGCTTGATTGGGCCATGGTCCTTCGAGAGCAGAGTCTTTCTCGTGTCCGGGTTGCGGACCGGGCGGATTGCGTCATTCGGGCAGACCTTCTCGCAGATACCGCAGCCGCGGCAGAAATCCGTGAGGCTCGCGACCTGCTTGATGACGGGGCGCACCTGATGGACCTTCTTCGGCTCCGGTACCGGCTTTTCCGACACCGTCAGGGACTGGCCGCGCACTGCCACCTTGATGGACTTGAAGGAGCAGGATGCCACGCAGCTGCCGCACATCGTGCAGCGTTCGGGGTGATATTCGATTATCCAGGGCAGATCATTGACGCCCACGTCTTGTGTCTTTACTGCTTCCATCTCTGTACCTCCAGGTCGTTGTCGATCACAACGATTTCACGTTCATTCGGGTAGATATCCTTCGTCTGGTCACGGTCCGGCATGATCTCATTGAGACCACAAACCTCGGACGAGATGGCCACCATGTCATCCGTGCGTCCGACAACGACCGGGCGCAGCTTCTTGGAATCACAGCAGGTGATCATCTTCTTGTCCGGCAGGACGCCGATGATCGTGTTCGGGCCGTTGATCTCGAGGTTAGCGAGGCTCTGGCGGATGGCGATCAGGACATCCTTGTCCGGGCGCTCTGCGATCTCCTCGAACGGCAGCGGCGTGATGACGTGCTTGTAATACGTCAGCGGCCACTTGAGCTCGTGATGGACGTAGTGGAGCGTGTTGAGGAAGCACTGGGAGTCGGACTCAAAGCCGATGTAGCCGCGGTGCAGCGATTTCTGGAACTCCTTGTTCTTCGTGTAGAAGGTGTTCTCGCCGTTCGCGCAGAGCGTGTAGCCCTGCAGGAAGAACGGGTGCGCCGCATAGCGGACGATGTCGTAGTTCGTGTTCTGGCGGCACTGGGCGACGATGGACTTCGCGACGAGGCAACCGTTGTCATCCCAGAGGTGGAAGTACGTCGCGATGTCGCGCGGATCGCCGATCTCCTTGAGCGTCAACACATCCGGCCAGAACGAGTAGACATAACCGGCATTCTCCTTCTCAAGGATCTTGCGCAGAGCCAGGCGCGTGTCGAGCAGCAGGTCTTCCTTCTGCTCTTTCGTCATGTGCTCTGCATCTTCCGGATAATCGTAGTTGCGGAAGATGTAGTACGGCATAGCCTGGATGTCGAGGCCCGGCTGTTTGTCCGGAACCGGGATCCACTCGGCCAGCTGCACGAAGTTGTGGGTATCCATGTACTCCTCGACGAGCTGGGCACCGCGCTGCGTGCAGGCGAGCGATAACAGCGGCTTGTCCTTATAATTGGAAAAGATCCCGTACAGATCCTGCATGACCATCGCGAAGCCTGAGTTGTCATGGCCTTCCTGCTGCGGAAGCATGAGATGCAGTGCCTTGGAGGGCTGAATGGGTACTTTACTCTTTATGGAACCTATCCGACACATAGCGGTCTCTCCTTCTATCCTGATACAATCAATACACAAATGTATTCGCACAATGCATACGGCGTTACGTAACTTCTATTATAAAAATGTATACTTGACATGTCAACCATAACTTAACATGTATACATGAATACCCCTATCTATTGTAGCATTTACCTCGATTATCATCGAAAATTACTCCTAAAAATAAAAAATCCGCACAGAACGCGAAAGAATGCGTTCTGTGCGGATTCATCCCATATTTCCTGTCAGTAAGAACGGAATATGCGCCTCTGTAGCGCTCCTATCATCCCGTCATGACCGCCATGCTATTGTCAGAGGTAGCTGACCGGGTTGACCGTCTGGCCATTGACGCGGACCTCGTAGTGGACGTGCGGGCCCGTCGAGAAGCCCGTGCTGCCCATGTAGGCGATGATCTGGCCGCGGCGCACGTGCTGGCCGGCGCTGACGACGACCTGCATCGCGTGGCCGTAGCGCGTCATGATGCCGTTGCCGTGGTCAATGTCGACCATGTTGCCGTAGCCGCCCGCATTCCAGCCGGCCGTCGTGACCGTGCCGTCAGCCGTCGCGACGATCGGCGTGCCCATGTCGTTGGCGATGTCGATGCCCGGGTGGAAGTCCGAGCCATTCCAGCGCAGGCCATACGGCGAGCTGACCTCACCGCGTGCCGGCCAGCCCGTCGGCGTCGTGACCGAGACAGTGCTGCCGACGAGCGAGCCCGGCAGCGAAACCATCCCCGGCGTGCCCAGTGACTCCTGCTGTGCCTTGAGCTGCTCCTGCAGCTCGAGGAGCGAGGCGCGGCGCTTCTCGATGTCCTTCTCGACATTGTCGAGCGCTTCGCTGACATTGTCGAGACTCGGCTGCTGCACGTACGGGCCGCCCTGGCCGTCGTGCTTGCCGTTCGTGCCGTCATTCGTCAGGCCGCTGCCATCGCTTGCACCGTCATCCTGTGCCGGGCCTGCACCCGACATGCGGCGCAGGTCGGACTCGAGCTGCGTGAGCTGGTCGATCTCGTCCTGCAGGGCATTGGCCTTCTTGGAGAGCTGCAAGAGCTGCTCCTGCTGGATGTTGTTGACCTCGCGCAGTTCGCGGATCTCCGCGGCACCGTTCTGGTTGGCAAACGTGCTGTAGACCGAGTAGCTGAAGGCGCCGACAAAGAGCAGTGCGCCGGCCGCCACCGAGGCCAGGCCGAACTTGAGGACGCGCGCCGGCAGGCGGATGCTCTTCGTGTCACCGTTGTCATCGGGAATCAGCTTGATCGTGTAGATGGTCTGCTTCTTCTTTTTCTTCTTGCTCTTCTCCTCTTTCGCTGCCGGTGCAGTGCCCTCACCGTCCGGAGAGTCCGGCGTACCCGAAGGATCTGCCACAGGGGCCATCACTATCGTCTGCTCAGTCACGTCCTGCTCCTGTGCAGGGGCGGCCTTCTGCTCTTTCTGCTCTTTCTGTTCTTCGCTCTTAGCCAAAGATGAAACCTCCAAACAAAAAAATAATCCACGGAAATAATACGCTCCCTGGATCAGAACTGCCTTTGAATTACTGGAAAAATTTACTGAAAAAAATTAGGCGGTAAATCTTACGCCTATTATAGCATAGGATTTACCGCAATTCAAAGTTTATTTCATGGTTCAGGCGGTTGCGCCCTTGCGCATCGCCTCGTCGAGAGCCTGCTGCTCTTCCGGCATCAGCTGGTACGTCGACTGACCCTTCTCGACCGGCTTGACGTAGCTGCGCGAATCCTCGCGGCCGAAGATGCTCGTGAGGATGACGCCGTCGTTGTAGGAATCGAGGAGTGCAACGGCATAGCTCAGGTCACTGCCCATATCATCGAAGGCGCGGAAGCGCACGACGCCGACGCGCGTGATGGCGAGCTGCAAGAGATTGTCGAGTCGCTCGTTCTCGCGCTTGATGGCGGCGTTCTCATCCGACACGGCCTGGATCTCGTTGAGATGGCCGATGAGCATGCGCTCGAGGTTCGCACCATCCGCCCCCGTCATCATCTTGCGGTAGCGCTTCTTCATGTAGCTGACCTTCATGTAGAGGTTGATGAGCAGCGCCAGCAGGATGACGGCGATGACGCCGAGTCCGGCTAGGATCGGGATGATGTTGTTTAGGGCAAATTTCGTGATTTCCTGAATGTCCATTGTCTATTGAATACTCCTTTATAAGATACGTGGAGACGCGACGATGTTTCACGTGAAACAGTCACGTCAAGGTCAAACAGAGAAGTGATTGGGCGGATTGGCATGGCGATCGGCGTGGCCCGAGGAGAGAAGTTCGAGCAGGCGCTCGAGGTCATCTTCAGAGTAGAACTCGATCTCGATGCGGCTCTTCTTCTTGCCGGGGCGGATGCGGACTTTCGTGCCGAGGTACTCGTTAAGGCGGCCTGCGGCATCCTGATAGAAGGCATCTTGCGGTGCTTCCTGTACCTCTTCCGGCTCAGCCTCTGCCCCGCTCTCGCGTGCGTCGAGATAGGCTGGGTCATCGAGCAGGCGGCGTACGAGCTCTTCAGCCTGGCGCGAGGACAGGTGCGCTTCGAGGATATGCTCCGCAGCCCTTACTTGCAGGGCCTTGTCCTTGAGCGCGAGGAGCGGTCTTGCCTGGCCCATGAGCAGGTCACCGGCGACGAGCTTGTCCTGGATCTCTTCGGCGAGTTCCAGGAGGCGCAGGGAATTGGCGATGTGCGGGCGGCTGCGGCCGACCTTCTTGGCGAGCATCTCCTGCGTGAGCTGGAAGTTCTTCATGAGGAAGGCGTATGCCTCTGCCTCTTCAATGATGTTGAGGTTCTCGCGTTGGATGTTCTCGATCAGGGCAATCTCGCTGATCTCTGCGTCGTTATATTCTCTCACAAGTGCCGGTACTTTTTCAAGCCCCGCTTTGCGGGCAGCCCGCAGGCGGCGCTCACCGGCGATGAGCTCGTAGCCCTTCCCAGGCAGGCGCCGGACAATCAGAGGTTGCAGGATGCCGTACTGGCGGATGGACTCGCTGAGATCCTCGAGCGCCTCTTCATCGAAGCTCTGGCGCGGCTGATAGCGGTTGGCCTGGATCTCGCTGGCCGCAATCTCCTGGACCTGGTCCTTGGCCGGCGTGATCTCGCGGTTCTTCAAGAGCGCGCCGAGGCCCTTGCCGAGACCGCCGTGTCCCTTACTTGCCATGTGCCATCACCTCTTCTGCCAGCTTCATGTAGGTATCCGTGCCCTTGGAGCGCTTGTCGTAGTAGAGGATGGGCTCGCCGTACGACGGCGCCTCGCTGAGGCGCACCGTGCGCGGGATCATCGTCTCGTAGACGAGCTCGCCGAAGTTCTCGCGGACCTCGGCGACGACCTGCTCCGCGAGGCGCGTGCGCCCATCGTACATCGTCATGAGCACACCCTCGACCTCGAGATGTGGATTGAGATTCGTTCGCACGAGCTCAATCGTGTTCATGAGCTGCGAGACGCCCTCGAGCGCGTAGAACTCGCACTGGATCGGCATGAGCACGGAATCCGCCGCGGCCAGCGAGTTGAGCGTCAAGAGGCCGAGCGACGGCGGGCAGTCGATGAGGATGTAGTCGTACTCCTGCTCGACCGGCTCGAGCGCGCGCTTGAGGCGCGTCTCGCGCGAGATGGCCGCGACGAGCTCGACCTCAGCGCCGGCCAATTCGATATTGGCCGGCAGCACATCGACGCCGAACTCCGTCTTGACGATAGCCTCCTGCACGGGCGTGCTGTTGATGATGACCTGATAGATCGTCGTCGCAAGCGCCGATTTGTCGATACCATAACCGCTCGACGCGTTGCCCTGTGGGTCACAGTCGACGAGCAGGACCTTCTGCTCCTTTGCCGCCAGACACGCTGCGAGATTCACCGATGTCGTCGTCTTGCCGACGCCGCCCTTCTGATTGGCCACTGCAATGATCTTTGCCTTTGCCACGGATTTCACCACTTTCTTTGATTTCCCATACCATTCTGTTCCGCAATAAAAAACAAGTACACAACTTTCCTTGTAAAAACGCCGCAGAATCAGTATAATTGTTACATTGTAACATCTGTGCGACAGGAGCCTCTGCAATCCGTCACGGCTCCTCCGCGCTGTATACCCTATATCATAATATAGAAATCGCGAAAATGCTATTGTTTCACGTGAAACATTTAAAAAATTTACAAGGAGGAATCCCTATGCCCGTCTACAACGCCCCCCTGCTCCGGATTGACCCCAAGGAGACACGCCGCTACGCGGGGCTCATGCGCGCCAAGGACTTCGACGAGCGGCTCATTGAGGACGCCTGCCAGGATGCGCGCCTGCTCGCCGAGCCGCGCGGCATCTGGCAGCTCTACGACTACGACTGTGAGGGCCAGATCGTGAAGGCCGACCCGCCCTTCCATATCGAAGGTACGAAGATTGGCAAGCACCTCGCCGGCTGCGACAAGGTCATCCTGCTCGCCGTCACCGTCGGCGATGCCATCGAGGATATGGTCACGAAGCGCTTTGCCGACGGCGAATATGCGAGCAGCGTCCTGCTCGACGCGGCCGCGACCACGGCTGTCGAGCAGCTGGCCGACGGCATGGAAAAGGCCATCAAGCCGAAAATGGCCGCGCAGGGCTACGGCATGCGTTGGCGCTTCAGCCCTGGCTACGGCGACTGGCCACTCGAGCAGCAGCCCGAGCTCATTCGCGTGACGAAATGCGAGACCATCGGCATCACGCTGTCCGAATCGAAGATGCTCGTGCCGCGCAAGAGCGTCACGGCCATCATCGGCCTATATAAGGAAGTCAAGGGCTCAGGAGAAGCGGCGCACTCCCCTAACGGCTGCGCCGCCTGCGACAAGCTCGACTGCCCCTCCCGCAAGGCGGTCCAGTAAAATGAGCCGTGTTAAAAATTATTGACATAGAATTCATACTGCATTACTATGTCAATAGAATCTGCAATCCATCATCACAATCATCAAAAACAACCCTGGAGGAACTGGCTATGATCCATATCTTTGACGGTGCCATGGGCACGATGCTGCAGGCCGGCGGCCTGGAACCGGGCGGCTGCCCCGAACTCATGAACATCGACCACCCAGAAGTCGTCCGGCACATCCACGAGGCGTACATCGAGGCCGGCGCGACCATCATCGAGACAAATACCTTCGGCGCGAGCCGCCTCAAGCTCGACCACTACGGCCTCGAAGACCGCGTAGAAGAGCTCAATATGGCGGCTGTCCGGATTGCAAAGGAAGCAGCCGGCACGCGCGCCAAGGTCGCCGGCTCCATGGGCCCGACGGGACGCTTCATCAGCCCGCTCGGCGACCTCGGCTTTGAGGACGCCTATGCCTGCTTCCTGGAACAGGCCTCCGCTCTCGCTAAGGCCGGCGTCGACTACTTCATCATCGAGACGTGCATCGACATCCAGGAGATGCGCGCCGCGCTGCTCGCCGCCAAGGATATCGCCCCCGGGATCCCTGTCATCTGCCAGCTGACCTACAGCGACGACGGCCGCACAGTCACTGGCACCGATCCGCAGTCGGCCGCCATCATCCTCTCCCACATGGGCGCCGACATCATCGGCGTCAACTGCTCGCTCGGACCGGAGCAGCTCGTGCCCATCGTCAAGACGCTCGCCGAAAACTGCGACTGCCCCATCAGCGTCCAGCCGAATGCCGGCATGCCGCAGCTCGTCGACGGCGAGACGCACTTCCCGATGGGCCCAGAGGACTTCGGCAGCTGGGGCCCGAAGCTCCTCGCCGCCGGCGCCACCTACCTCGGCGGCTGCTGTGGCACGACGCCGGAGCACATCCGCGCACTGCGCAAGGCACTCGAAGGTCAGCCTGAGCCCGAGCGCCGTCCGCTGCCAAAGCGCCTCTGGCTCGCCAGCCGCAGCAAGTCCGTCTGCATCGACAAGGACCTGCCGACCGTCCTCATAGGCGAGCGCATCAACCCGACGGGCCGCAAGAAGCTCGCCGCCGAGATACGCGAAGGCTCCCTGCTCTCCGTCAAGAAAGAGGCCGTCAATCAGGTCAAGGCTGGCGCTGAGCTGCTCGACGTCAACATGGGCGTGGCCGGCATCGACGCCGTCAAGGCCATGAGCCAGGCCGTGACCGAGATTGCCCAGCTCACCGACGCCCCGCTCGCCATCGACACGAGCGATCCTGCCGCACTCGAAGCCGGCCTGCGCGCCTATCCGGGCCGTGCTCTCATCAACTCCGTCTCCGCAGAAAACGACCGCATCCGCGACTTCCTGCCGCTCGCCAAGAAGTACGGTGCCGCCATCCTCTGCCTGCCGATCACCGAAGACGGCGTACCCAAGACGGCCGCCGAGCGCCTGAAAGCGATTACCTATATCATCGATAACGCCAAGAAAGCCGGCCTCGATGACGGCGACTTCCTGCTTGACGCCCTCGTCATGACCGTCTCCGCCGACAAGAACGCCTGCCGCGAGGTACTCAAGACCTTGCAGCTCTACCGCCAGCACCTCGGCTATCCCTCGACGATGGGCCTCTCAAACATCTCGTTCGGCCTGCCAAACCGCCCGCTGATCAACAGCACCTTCTTCACCATGTGCCTCGCGGCCGGCCTCGACGCCCCGATCATGAACCCGTACGACGAGTCGATGCAGAAAGCCCTCAAGGCCAGCGCCGCCCTTCTAGGCGACGACCCCTGCGGCCTCGCCTTCAGCCAGGACGAGTCAAACCTCGCCGTGCCGAAGAAGGCGGCCGTCATGAAGACGACCGACCTGCCGATCCTCGATGCCATCAAGCAGGCCGTCATCGAGGGCGAGAAGGACATCATCGTCGGCCTCGTCGTCCAGGCCCTGCAGGAAGGCAAGACAGGCAATGAGATCACCGAGAAGGGCCTGACAGCCGCCATGACCGAGATCGGCGAGGACTTCGGCTCCGGCCGCATGTTCCTGCCGCAGGTCCTGCTGTCCGCCGAGACGATGCGCGCGGCCTTCGACAAGCTCAAGGAGCTCATCCCCGCGAGCGCCGAGGCCGACAAGGGCACCTTTGTCATCGCGACCGTCAAGGGCGACGTCCACGACCTCGGCAAGAACATCACCGGCGCCCTGCTCGCCAACTCCGGCTTCAAGGTCATCGACCTCGGCAAGGATGTCGAGGCCGACACCATTGTCGAGACAGCCATCCAGCAGGATGCCGATGTCGTCGGCCTCGCCGCCCTGATGACGACGACCATGCCGCAGATCGACAAGGTCATCGACAAGCTCCAAGCGGCCGGCGCCCGCGCCAAAGTCATGATCGGCGGCGCCGCCGTCACCCAGGACTACGCCGACAGCTGCGGCGCCGACGCCTATGCAGCCGATGGCGTCAAGGCGGTGAAATTAGCCAAGCAGATCGTTGGTGTAGAGTAAAATCACGACAGTGCCTTCGGGCGAGCAGGGCTGCACAAAAGCGGAGCGTTGGCGCACTGCGTCAAGAATCGATTTTTTCCCCACCAGAATCCTGACGAAAGAGCGTCGTCCAAGCGAAGCGCGTTTAGCTCTTTCATCAGGCTGCCTTAAAAGGGAGAAAATCGATTCAGCAACATGCCATAGCGGAGCGTTGCACAGCCCTGCTCGCCCGTTGCCATACTGCATCAAAAAAGGAGCCCGTTTCCCATCCGAATGGATGAAGAAACGGGCTCCTTTGTCGTTATCCGATTATCGTCAATCAGAACAGTACCTTTGCAAGGTGCAGGTAGTCCGGATCGAGGATCTTCTTGTTGTTGACCGCATCGTGCAGGTCGATCGAGACAACACGGCCCTTGCTGTAGCCGAAGACGATGTCCGACAGGCCCGAGATCAGCGCAAGAGCAGCCTGCTCGCCGAGCTGGCTGGCGCGGACGCGGTCGATGACCGACGGCGAACCGCCGCGCTGGATGTGCCCGAGAACCGAGACGCGCGTGTCGAGCTGCGTCTTCTCCGCGATGTACTGGCCAATCTCCTGGCCGCTGCCAGCGCCCTCTGCCACGACGACGAGAATGTAGCGCTTGCCCTTCTTGTAGGCTTCCGTCATGTTGTCGCAGATCTCATCGAGGTTGTACTCCTCTTCCGGCACGAGGATGTACTCCGCGCCACCCGAGATGCCCGAGACGAGAGCGAGCCAGCCGCAATTGCGGCCCATGACCTCGAGGACGATGACGCGGCGATGGGCCGAAGCCGTATCGCGCAGCTTGTTGATTGCATCGATGATCGTATTCGCAGCCGTATCGCAGCCGATCGTGTAGTCAGAGCCCCAGACATCGTTATCAATCGTGCCCGGCAGGCCGACGATAGGGATGCCCGTCTCCTTCGAGAGCAGCGAAGCGCCGCGCAGGGAGCCGTCACCGCCGATGACGCAGAGACCCTCGATGCCGCGGTCCGTCAGGTGCTTGTAGCCCATCATGCGGCCTTCCGGCGTCTTCCAGCGTTTGCAGCGTGCCGTGCCGAGGAACGTACCACCGCGCTGGATGATATCACTGACGTCCCTGGACTTCATCTCAAACATATCCTCTTCCAGCAGACCGTGATAGCCGCCGCGGATGCCCCATACCTTGACACCCTCGTACAGAGCCGTGCGGACGACAGCGCGAGCTGCCGCGTTCATGCCTGGGCTGTCGCCACCGCTCGTCAAGACTGCAATACTTTTCAACATAATGGAAGTCCCCCTTGAATTGAGAATTGCTAGCATAATTGACTGAATCAAAATCATAGAATGACATTTATCATCCTTAATCATACCATAAAAAGTCCGAAGAAAACAGGGATGACGGTTATTTTTTCGGACCAGGACAGACCTTGACAAAATGCCATCATAATGGTAGATTTTAACTAGATGCTGTGCAACTGACGGAAGTGGATGACCACAGGGAGCACAGGGAAGAAGAGCCGACCGTCTGGGCACAGCCTGGATTTGTGTCGGCTTTTTTGTATGTGAAAAGGAAGGAATCGCAAAATGAAAGAACTGGAACTCAAATACGGATGCAACCCGAACCAGAAGCCAGCCCGCGTCTTCATGGAGAATGAGGCTGAGCTGCCGTTCACCGTCCTCAACGGCCGCCCGGGCTACATCAACCTGCTCGACGCGATGAACAGCTGGCAGCTCGTCCGCGAGCTGCGCGAAGCCACCGGCCTTCCGGCTGCCGCTTCTTTCAAGCACGTCAGCCCGGCCGGTGCTGCCGTCGCCGTTCCCCTCTCCCCCGTCCTCGAGAAAGTCTACTTCGTCGAAGGCGTAGAGCTCTCCCCGATTGCCACGGCTTACATCCGCGCGCGCGGCGCAGACCGCATGAGCTCCTACGGCGACTTCGTCGCCCTTTCGGATGAGTGCGATGCCCAGACGGCCTCCTTCCTCAAGCGCGAGGTTTCCGACGGCATCATCGCACCCGCGTATTCGCCGGAGGCACTCGAGATTCTCAAGTCGAAACGCAAGGGCACGTACCTGATCCTGCAGATGGACCCCGCTTATGAGCCGGAAGAGCTCGAGCGCAAGCAGGTCTTCGGCGTCACCTTCGAGCAGAAGCGCAACAACGTCGCCATCACGGAAGACTGCCTCAAGGACATCGTGACGAAGAACCACGACCTGCCAGAGAGCGCAAAGCGCGACCTCTTGATCGCCCTGATCACGCTCAAGTACACGCAGTCCAACTCCGTCTGCTACACGAAGGACGGCCAGGCCATCGGCATCGGCGCTGGCCAGCAGAGCCGCGTCCACTGCACGCGCCTTGCCGGCACGAAAGCCGACAACTGGTTCCTGCGCCAGAGCCCGCAGGTCCTCAATCTGCCGTTCAAGCCGGAAGTCCGCCGCCCGGACCGCGACAACGCCATCGATGTCTACATCGGCGAGGAGTGGGAAGACCTCCTCGAGACGGACGACTGGAAGCGCGTCTTCACCGAGAAACCGCCCGTCTTCACGCGTGAAGAGAAGAAGGCCTGGCTCCAGAAAGAGACCGGCGTCTCCCTCGGCTCCGACGCCTTCTTCCCGTTCGGCGACAACATCGAGCGCGCCCACAAGAGCGGCGTGACCTATGTCGCCCAGACCGGCGGTTCCATCCGCGATGACAATGTCATCGAGACGGCCGACAAATACAACATGACCATGGCCATGACGCACATCCGCCTGTTCCATCACTGATATTTCACGGATATTTCACGAGAAGAACACGAGCCCCGGTCCAGCAGGCCGGGGCTCTTTTATGCGCCGGGATTTTTGTCGCCATGAGCCAGAGCTGAGCGATATGCAAAATTCGAATAAGTCTTTTACCATTGCCCCCACTTGCGCTACAATAGGAAGTAGAATATATGAGTGTACGGAGGCAACACATGCCGTAACCTGCGCGATGAGAAATGAGGCGATTGTATGGTTTTTCAGAAATTCGGAGCACTGGCCATGGTACCCGTGCTCGTAGCAGCAGCGCCTGCCTATGCCGAATGGCACGGCAATGCCCATATCGAGACTGTCGAGGTGACGGGTAGCTATCTGACGGATGACATCTCGGAGGCGGGGCTCAAGAAGGCCCGCGAAGAAGCGCACAAGGACGCCCTGCGCCTGGCAACCGAGAAGGCCGGCGTCTTTGTCCAGAGTTATTCCAAGACACACAATCAGGTTCTCACTGAAGATGAGATTCAATCCATCTCTGGCAACATCCTCGCCGTCCAGAACGAGTCGTATGCAATGAGCAAGACAAACGACGGCTACACGCTCGTCACCTGCCATCTGACGGCCTACATCCAGCTCGACCAGGTCGACCTCAACCAGGCCATCCAGCAGATCAACATCGAGGGCGAGAACAGGGAGCTCAAGGCCGTCATCGAAGGCCTCAAGCACAGCCAGGGCAAGGCAGGCGAGCTGCCCTACGGCACGGCCTACTTCCAGAAATTCGCCCAAAACAGCGCCCTGCTCAAGAAAGTCTGCGAGGTCGGCTACGATGTCGACAGCGTGAGCTACGACAAAGCGACGGGCCTGATCCGCTACAACCGGTTCACGAGAGCCGTGGACGATGATCAGCTCTATGCGTTCCACGTCGAGCTCTCCTATCCGGATAATACCGAACGCATCTACAATGTCACAAAGATCACCGAGAAACCGTTCCAGACCGTCGAGTTGAAGTTCAAAAACGCGCGCACGACCATGCTGCCGATTGCTACCTATTCCACTGACGACTACTATCGCCGCCTGGTCTGCAAGCAGCTGCAGCTGCCCGAGTACGCTCATCTCAAGCAGCCGGGCTGGGGCCCAATCCCTCTGCTCGACCCGCCGCTCTACACCGACAAGCTCAACATGAAGCGGATAAACGGCATGCTCTACTGCTCGCTGGCCGACACCGAGGACGGCCTCGCCAACCTGCTCTTCCCGAGTTTCGCCGTCCGCTACGACCCGCAGCGCAAAGTCCTCGAAGAGGCCGATATCCTCTACACCGACAGCTGGATCCCCGCCAGAACGGAATATCTCCCCGCCATCCCCTACCTTGACTTCCTCTACCACGACGGAAATCTGGAAAACCCTTGATGCCTTGCCCTTTACTATAAATATCAGCCGTTTACAGATTTGGAAGCCTGCTAAAACCACATCTTTACTGAAGGGCAAATTTTTCACCGAGAAAAGCTTGACACATACACATCTCTCTAGAACATTGCATCTGATTCCGTAGTATGATATACTAAAGATGATCAAGAAAACGTCTATGGAAGTAGACGAAGGCCCTAGGGTGGCACACCCCTAGGGTCTTTTTTTGCGCAATAAAACAGCCAGCTCAGATAAACTAAGCTGGCTGCATAGAGGCTAGAACGTATTGCTGCTACCGCTCTAACCATTTCTGAATGCCGTACCAAATGGCACACGATACGACACCAGCAAGAACGGACATCAAGAAAACGTCCATGCTCATGAAGCAGACCTCCTTTCCGTTTCCGGCATAGAGGCAGCAACGCAACTAGTATAACATAGAAAACCGAATACAGTATATAGGGATAGATGCAGGTGACGATTTCTCGAAATACACTACACAATATGATTCATGATAAAGGATATCAATATACTATATATCATAAATTTTTAGTATTTTATGTTTCTGAAAAATAAGTGTATAATATGGTTAAAAAATAATAGATATTGAAATGAAGTGAATATCAAAATGTGATGGACGTCACAAAGGCGTTTTGGTGGATTCCACTACACAAGCATATTCCCTTCATCTTTGAACGGAAAGGCGGGATTGGACATGAAAGAACGGCCACGTGTCGTCATCCTCGGCGGGGGTATCGGCGGCATCAAAGCAGCGCAGAAACTGGCCAACCAGCCGGTAGATGTGCTGATCATCGATCATAACAACTACCAGGTCTTCCAGCCGCTCCTTTATCAGGTAGCGACATCGATGCTCTCGACGGATGAGGTCGTCTACCCCATTCGCGGTTTCTTCAAAAAAGCGAATAATGTTGATTTCCTTTTAGCAGAAGTCCGTGGCATCCAGCCAAACGAAAAGATCGTCAAGACGAGTCACGGGGATGTTCCCTACGACTATCTCATCATCGCTCTTGGCTCGACGCCAAATTTCTTCGGCAATGAAGAAGTAGAACGCAACGCATTCCCATTGAAGACCCTGCAGGACGCGATCCGCATCCGCAGCCATCTTTTAAGTGTCTTTGAGGAAGCTTCTGCTGAGACAGACCCTGAAAAGCGCAAGGCTCTGCTGACCTTTGTCTTTGTCGGCGCTGGCCCGATTGGCGTGGAAGGTGCAGGCGGTGTATCCGAGCTCGTTTACGATGTCCTGCAGAAAGAGTTCCATCATATTGACTTTGATGAAGTCAGCATCCATCTGATTGGTGCCGACGCATGCGTGCTCGGCATGATGTCCGAAGAGCTCCGCGCAGAGACGCTCAAGGTCCTGCAGAAAAAGCGAATTGACGTACAGTGTTCCATGCTCGTGACGGGCTACGACGGAGAGAATCTCTTCTATCGCCCGATGCATGCTCCAAAAGATGCGCCGTGCGCCACGCTCAAGACGAAAACAGTTGTCTGGTCGGCAGGTGTACGCCCTGTGGACTGCCTCAACAGCTTTGCCTGCGAAAAAGACCGCGGCAAACGCCTGCTCATCGATGATACGATCCGTGTCCCAGGCATGCAGGATGTCTTTGCTATTGGGGACTGCTCAAGCTACACATCGCCCGGTGAACAGCGTCCTCTGCCGACGCTTGCCCCCGTTGCGCTGGCGGAAGGAGAGCTCGCCGCCAAGAACATCCTGCATGATGTACGCGGGGAAGAGATGGAACACCTCCATTACAAGAGCAAAGGCGTCATGGCCATCATCGGCAACAGTGAAGCCGTCATGGAAGCAGGCCCTCTGCGCGGCCGCGGTTTTCTCGCCTGGTCGGCCTGGCTCTGGATCCATCTGCTCACGAAAGCAGGGTTCCATGCCAATATCACCGTCACGTTTAAATGGATCTTCAATTATCTCTCGGGGACACGCCTTGGCCGCCTGATCACTCGTCCTGAGTTGAAAGGCCTGCCTGAATCCATAAAAAATGCTCCGGGAGCAAGAGATGCCGGAGTAGAGAAACAGGCGTCGTAATGCATGTAAAGCAAAAAGCTATTACATAAAGAAACGTTACCTTTTAGTCCAGATATATAGGAGGGATTCGCATGATTCCAGAAACGAAACTGAACAGCCAGTATGGCCTTTTCATCGACGGGGCCTGGCGTCCGTCAGCCGATGGCAAGACATTTGATTCTTTTTGCCCTGCGACTGGTGACAAACTCGCCAGTTGTTCAGAAGCCACATCGCAGGATGTCGATGCTGCCGTAGACGCAGCCTGGAGAGCCTTTGCCACGTGGAAGAATACCACGGTCAAGGAGCGTGCTGCCCTTCTCAACAAGATTGCCGACATCATCGACGCACATACGGACGAGCTTGCTCTCATCGAGACCCTCGACAATGGCAAGCCCATCCGCGAGACAAAGAACATCGATGTGCCGCTTTCCGCTGCTCATTTCCGTTATTTTGCCGGCTGCATCCTCGCGGAGGAAGGCACCGCCACGATGCTCGATAATACGACCATGAGCATCATCCTGCGTGAACCGATTGGCGTGGTCGGCCAGATCGTACCGTGGAACTTCCCGTTCCTCATGGCAGCGTGGAAACTCGCACCAGTACTCGCAAGCGGCTGCTGCACGGTCCTGAAACCGTCAAAGACAACCTCTCTTTCCGTGCTGTACTTTGCCGATCTCATCAAGGATATCCTGCCGCCAGGTGTCTTCAACGTCATCACGGGCGCAGGCTCGAAAGCCGGTCAGTACATGCTCGATCACAAGGGCTTCTGCAAACTGGCATTCACAGGCTCAACAGAAGTCGGTCTTTCCGTTGCCAAAGCGGCAGCCGAAAAACTCATTCCGGCCACGCTCGAGCTCGGCGGCAAATCCGCGAACATCTTCTTCGCGGACTGCAACCTCGAACAAGCATATGATGGTGCCCAGCTCGGCATCCTCTTCAATCAGGGGCAGGTCTGCTGCGCTGGTTCGCGCATCTTCGTTCAGGAGGATATCTATGACGAATTCGTAGCCGAACTCGTCAACCGCTTCAATAAAGTCAAGATTGGCCTGCCGTGGAAGGAAGACACGCAGCTCGGTGCGACAATCTATAAAGCCCAGCTCGATAAGGTTCTCTCCTATGTCGAACTCGCCAAAAAAGAAGGTGCGACCATCGCCTGCGGCGGTGAACAGGCAACTGACGGTGCGCTCAAGAACGGCATCTTCATGAAGCCGACACTGATCACCGATGCTACGAACGACATGCGCGTCGCCCGCGAAGAGATTTTTGGACCTGTCGCCGTCGTCATCAAGTTCAAGACGGAAGAAGAAGTGATCAAGATGGCCAACGACAGCGATTACGGCCTTGGCGGCGCTGTCTGGACACAGGATATCAACCGTGCCTTCCGTGTTGCTAGCTCCATCGAGACGGGCCGCGTCTGGGTCAACACGTACAACCAGATTCCTGAAGGCTCGCCGTTCGGCGGCTACAAGCAGTCCGGTATCGGACGCGAGACGCACAAAGTCATCCTCGAGCACTATACGCAGATGAAGAACATCCTCATCAATCTCTCGGGACAGCCGTCCGGCTTCTACCCGCAGAAATAAAACACACCACTCCTTGGCTTACCATATTCCCATCCTGCTTTTCCTCACATACAGCAAAAGGCTGCCGCAAGTCCGGCAGCCTTTTTCATGTCCAGAAGCCGCATAGGATCAAAACGCCCTGTACCTTACAGATTAGATTATTACAAAATTCTTGCTTGTTTTCTCATTTGCGATACAATAAAAGAAAGACACAGATACACGTGAGATACGAGAAATGAGGCGATTTTGATGTTCCAGAAAATCGGTGTACTGGCCATGGTACCCGTACTCGTCGCAGCAGCACCTGCCTATGCCGAATGGCACGGCAATGCCCATATCGAGAATGTCGAGGTGACGGGCAGTTATCTGACGGACGACACCTCCGAAGCCGGGCTCAAGAAGGCCCGCGAAGAAGCACACAAGGATGCCCTGCGCCTCGCAACGGAGAAGGCCGGCGTCTTTGTCCAGAGTTATTCCAAGACGCACAATCAGGTACTTACTGAGGATGAGATTCAATCCATATCCGGCAACATCCTCGCCGTCCAGAATGAGTCGTATGCGACAAGCAAGACGGATGACGGCTACACGCTCGTCACCTGCCATCTGACGGCCTACATCCAGCTCGACCAGGTCGACCTCAACCAGGCCATCCAGCAGATCAACATCGAGGGCGAGAACAGGGAGCTCAAGGCCGTCATCGAAGGCCTCAAGCACAGCCAGGGCAAGGCAGGCGAGCTGCCCTACGGCACGGCCTACTTCCAGAAATTCGCCCAAAACAGCGCCCTGCTCAAGAAAGTCTGCGAGGTCGGCTACGATGTCGACAGCGTGAGCTACGACAAAGCGACGGGCCTGATCCGCTACAACCGGTTCACGAGAGCCGTGGACGATGATCAGCTCTATGCGTTCCACGTCGAGCTCTCCTATCCGGATAATACCGAACGCATCTACAATGTCACAAAGATCACCGAGAAACCGTTCCAGACCGTCGAGTTGAAGTTCAAAAACGCGCGCACGACCATGCTGCCGATTGCTACCTATTCCACTGACGACTACTATCGCCGCCTGGTCTGCAAGCAGCTGCAGCTGCCCGAGTACGCTCATCTCAAGCAGCCGGGCTGGGGCCCAATCCCTCTGCTCGACCCGCCGCTCTACACCGACAAGCTCAACATGAAGCGGATAAACGGCATGCTCTACTGCTCGCTGGCCGACACCGAGGACGGCCTCGCCAACCTGCTCTTCCCGAGTTTCGCCGTCCGCTACGACCCGCAGCGCAAAGTCCTCGAAGAGGCCGATATCCTCTACACCGACAGCTGGATCCCCGCTAGGACAGAGTATCTCGCCGCCATCCCCTACCTTGATTTCCTCTACCACGACGGTGACTTAGAGAATCCATAATCCCCCCTCCGCCACTGCGATCATCTTCAAGGCCCCAGACAGACAAAATTGGCTGGGGCCTTTCTCATGCCTGTTCTTCCCAATTCACCTTGTATTGCAAATTTGTTCATTTTTATCTTTACATTTGTTCCAATAAGTGGTATGATAAATCATGTCAGAACAATAGAAATTGATTTATAGGAGGATAAAAATGGAACTCGCAAAATTCATCGATCACACGTATCTCCAGCCGGATGCCCAGAAGAAGGACATCGACAAGATCCTCGCTGAGGCAAAGCAGTATCATTTCGCTTCGGTCTGCATCAGCCCGATCTGGGTCTCCTATGCCCATAAAGAACTGGCCGGCTCTGGTGTCAACGTCGTCACGGTCATCGGCTTCCCAGAAGGTGCTACGCCGACTTCCGTCAAGGCATTCGAAACCAAGCAGGCCATCGCTGATGGTGCCGACGAAGTCGATATGGTCATCCCGATTGGTTTCCTCAAAGATGGAGAATATGATTATGTAGAAAATGACATCCGTGCAGTCGTAGAGGCCGCACAGGGCAAGACGACGAAGGTCATCATCGAAGCATGCCTGCTGACGGATGCAGAAAAGGTGAAGGCTTGCGAGCTCGCCAAGAAAGCTGGCGCTGACTTCGTCAAAACTTCGACGGGCTTCTCCAAATGGGGCGCTACAGTCGAAGATGTCAAGCTCATGCGCAAGACCGTTGGGCCGGACATGGGTGTCAAGGCATCGGGCGGCGTCCGCGACCGCAAGGAAGCCGAAGCCATGGTAGCCGCCGGCGCCAACCGCATCGGCACGAGCCACGGTGTCGAGATCATGCAGGGTTGATTCTCTGAAAATCCATGATTATATCAGAATAGGAGGAAAGAAAACATGGCAAAGTGGATCCAATATGATAATGGCTATCTCAATAAGACCCCAATCTTTCAGTTCATTCTTCTTTCCTGCCTGTTCCCCTTATGGGGAGCAGCAGCAAGCTTGAATGATGTATTGATTACGCAATTCAAGAGTGTCTTTGATTTAAGTGACTTCGCCAGCGCCCTTGTCCAGAGTGCATTTTACGGCGGCTATTTTTTAATCTCTATTCCTGCTTCGATGGTCATCAAGAAAACGACTTATAAGACAGCCATTCTCTGTGGCCTGATTTTCTACATTGTCGGCTGCTCACTCTTCTTCCCTGCATCTCACATGGCTACGTACACCATGTTCCTCGCAGCTGTATTTGCCATCGCCATCGGCCTTGGCTTCCTAGAAACTGCTTCGAACACCTACAGTACTATGCTTGGACCGGAGAAATATTCGACCTTGCGCCTGAACATCAGCCAGACGTTCTACCCCATCGGTGCTGCAGCAGGCATCCTGCTCGGTAAATATCTGATTTTTGAAGACGGCCAGAGCATGGCTGCACAGATTGCCAGCATGACCGCAGAAGAAGCGCATGCCTATCGCCTTGATATGTTGATGAATACACTCGAACCTTACCGTGTCCTCATCATCGTGCTCTTAGCTGTTCTTCTTCTCTTTGCCCTGACGAAATATCCATCTTGCAAACCAGTCGCCCCCAAGGATGCACCAAAGGCAGAAGATCCCAGCATTGGCGAAACGCTGCGTTATCTTGTCGGCAACCACAAATTCAAGAAGGGCATCGCTGCGGAATTCCTTTATGTCGGCATGCAGGTAGCTGTCTGGTCTTTCACCATCCGCCTGGCTCTGACAATGGATGCCTCCATCAATGAGCGCATGGCCGCCAATTTCATGGTCATCAGCTACGCTTGCTTCTTTGTCGGCAAATTCATCGCCAACTTCCTTCTCGCACGTTTCTCCACGAATAAAGTACTCGTTGCCTACTCCGTCATCGGCTGCCTTCTGGTACTCTATGTTTCCTTTATCCCAAGCTTCACGGCGGTCTATGCCGCTGTCGCGATCAGCATCCTGATGGGTCCCTGCTGGGCTACCATTTACGGTGAGACGCTCAAAACGGTCGACAAAAAGTACACGGCTACGGCCGGCGCTGTCTTGGTCATGTCCATCATCGGTGGTGCCATCGTTCCGGCAATCCAGGGATACGTCTCTGATATAACTGGATCCATGCAGTTCTCGTTCATTGTCAACTTCTTCTGCTTCCTCTATGTCGGCTTCTACTTTTATCAGAAGTACCGTGCTGAATCAAAAGTCGGTCAAGATGCCAATACGATGCTCGCACAAAAATAATTTCATGGTTGTCAATCGATTTGTATAGGAGGTCTTTTCCATGTCTATTGCTACCAAAATTTGTCTGAATAAATCGTATTTCAAGGAAAATATAACAACAATCCTAGAGAATGATGATTTCAAGGTGACCTTGTTCCGTTATCCTTCCGGCATTGAATCCGTGAAGATAGCGAATGCAAAGGGATATGTGGAATTACTCCCCTACATGGGACAGATTATCTGGGATGCTGAATTCAATGGCATCAGCCTGCGCCTCAAGAACATCTTCAAGGAACCAAAACCAGCAACATGCATCGTTGACACATACGGTTGCTTCGCTTTCCATTCCGGGTTACTGGCCAACGGCTGCCCTGGCCCTGAAGATACACATCCCATGCATGGCGAGTTCTCCTGTGCCAAGATGGATGAAGCGTGGCTTGAGATCAGTGAGGACACGGTATCGCTCGTCAGCAAGTACGAATATTGCCAGGGCTTCGGCTATCATTACATCGCACAGCCAAGTGTCTCCCTGAAAAAAGATGCCACCCGTTTCACCATCCACATGGAAGTCACGAATCTCACCTGCACAGAGATGCCTCTGCAGTACATGTGCCATATGAACTATGCTTATGTTGATCAGGGACGCATTTCCTCCAACATCCCTGCCACGGCATTCAAACTGCGCGAATCCATCCCGTCGCATGTCCATCCAACTGAAAAATGGCTTGCTTACAATGAAGAGATCAAAAAACTGCAGAAGGAAGGGCGCAGCTTAGAGGTTCTCGACCAGCCTGATATGTACGATCCTGAAATCGTCTTCATGGCAGACCATATCGACCAGTATGCCCCGAATGTCACGGTGGAGATTGATTCTCCGAAAGGCTATGGCTTCCGCACAGATTTCTCCACAAAAGACTTCACCAGCGCTACCCGCTGGATCATGAAGAACGACGACCTTCAGGTAGCCGCTTTTGTCCTGCCTGCCACCTGCCGTCCGGAAGGCTTCCTCGCAGCCAAGAAAGCTGGCACGCTTCTCTACTTGAAGCCCAATGAAAAGAAAACCTTCACGGTACTGACCGGACTGAAATGACACCATCAAGAAAGGAAGCATTCCCATGAAAATAGCAGTAATCGGGTCCAATATGGTCGACCTGACCTCATATATCACACGCATGCCTGTGCTCGGCGAAACGCTGGAAGCTCCTGACTTTTCAATGGGCTGCGGAGGCAAAGGCGCGAATCAGGCCGTTGCAGCCGCAAAATACGGCGCCGATGTCCTGATGATGACAAAAGTCGGTGATGATGCCTTTGCAGATAATACCATCGCTAACTTCCAGAAAGCTGGTATCGACACAAAATATGTGCAGAAAGTTCCTGGTGTATCCAGTGGCGTTGCACCAATCTTTGTTGACAAAAGCGGACAGAACAGCATCTTGATCATTAAGGGTGCCAATCAATACCTGTTGCCCAAAGACATCGATGACGCAGAAGAAGATCTCAAGAACTGCCAGCTAATCATCCTACAGTTAGAGATTTCTCTGGAAACCGTATATTACGCCATCGACTTCGGTAAAAAACACGGAATCCCAGTATTGTTAAATCCTGCACCAGCAACAAAGGAGTTACTCATAGACAAGGCTTGCCAATGTGACTTCTTCATGCCGAACGAAACAGAGTTAGCCATCTTGACAGAGATGCCAGTCTCGACACTAGATGAAGTGGAAGCCGCGGCTAAGAGTCTTGTCGATCGAGGCCTGAAAAATGTCATCGTCACCATGGGGTCTCATGGATCCATGTGGATCAGCAAAGAAGGAAAGCATCTCGTAAAGCCATTCAAAGTCAATGCCATCGATACGTCTGGTGCTGGAGATGCCTATATCGGCTGCTTTGCTTGCTGCTATGTGCAGACTGGCGACATCCTCTCCTCGATGAAGACAGCCAGTGCCTTTGCTGCACTCAGCGTCACGAAGCGCGGTACGCAGAAGTCCTATCCTGAAAAAGAAGATGTACTGAAATTGCTCAAGGAGTAAGTCCTATCTACATCTGAAAAATGGCTCTCCTCATTTCATCAAGGAGAGCCATTTTTCTATGCCCATTATTTGAACCATCAGCAACATCCGATATATAATAGGTTCAGATAGAAGCTTTACCGGGAATGTATGGGGAGATGAGGATATGGATCAAGATAAAGATCGGCTGAGCATCGATGCTGCCAGACTATATTATGAATCCGATATGAGCCAACAGAAAATAGCCAATGAGCTTGGCATATCGCGACCTTCTGTTTCACGTTTATTGCAATATGCTAAGGACAGGGGCTTTGTTCAGATCAAGATCATCGATCCTACCGAACGGGGTCTTTCTCTGGCTGATGAACTGTGTCAGAAATACAATCTGAAGACTGTGAAGATAGCAAACGCACCGCTCAACGATAACCGAGAAATAAAAAAAGCCATCGGTCTAAAAGCTGCTGAATATCTATATGATATCGTCAAGGATCACGACATCATCGGTATAGGATGGGGCTCTTCCCTTTATCAAATGGCCCAGGATCTCAAGGCAAAGCCAGTCAAAGATGTACAAGTCGTACAGTTGAAAGGCGGCATCAGCTACTCAAAGCTCAACACCTATGCGCATGAGATTGTCACACTTGTCGCTCGGGCCTTTTCCACCACAGGAATCTTCCTGCCCATTCCTGTCATGTTCGACAATATGGAAGTAAAGCGCTTAGTCGAGCATGACAAATACGTAAAGAACATTCTCGACATGGGCAAACGAGCGAATATCGCAATCGTGACGGTCGGTCCAGCTACAGATGAATCCATCCTCTTCCATCTCGGTTACTACATCAACAAAAAAGACCGAGAGATCTTGAGCCAACAGGCTGCTGGCGATCTCTGCTCCCGCTTCTACGACGACGACGGAAAGATTGTCGATGAAGAGCTCGATAACCGTACGGTCGGCATACGGCTCGATGAATTTCAAAACAAGGAAACGCGCATCCTTGTTGCCGGGGGCAAAGAAAAGCTCCGGGCCATCCATGCAGCGCTCAAAGCTGGTTATATGAATGTATTGATCACCGATCAATATACAGCCCTCGCCTTAAAAGAAATGAACTGAAAACGAAAATAGGCGTCGATGTTTCACGTGAAACATCGACGCCTATTTTTGATTTCACTGCACGGCGAGCTCGTAGAACATGTAGGCACAGATGAAGTAGAGCATGAAGAAGATCATGAAGCAGAAGAGCTTGACGGAGACGAAGCGGATGACGGCGTGGCCGAGAAGGAGGCCGATGACGAGGGCTGGGATGAGATAGATCGATTCCACGGCGGCGGCGTACATCGGCACGCCCTGGAACAGGGAGAAACCGATGGAGATTGAATATTCTCCTCTAAAGAAACCGTGAATCCGCTGCATGGAAACCGTGATTCCA
>OLRV01000230.1_pt1 | contig 56305 bp, 66 predicted proteins | sample 1672421 | NCBI WGS metagenome assembly OLRV01 (sample SAMEA3136684, study PRJEB25190) | human gut metagenome | biome: human gut; feature: human-associated habitat; material: faeces | place: Austria | collected 2013
GTATCTGTTCGAACTAATAGAACAGAATTGATACAAAAATCAATCAGAAAATAAAATCTGGTTGATTTTTTTGTTGTCTAAAAACAATATTAAAATCATCCAAACGAAAGGATGGTGTATAAATTGAAAAAAATACTAAGTTAAAGGAAAAGCAAAAAGGTAGAAACCAAGACATCAATGTTAATGAAATGGGTAATTACAGAGAAATAAAGAAACAGCTAAAACAGAAAGAACAAAAACTTGAAAAAGCAAATAATCAAACGAAAATGCTTGATAATTCTAGTAATGATATAAAAGAAATTTTAAATAACCTAAAATCTACTAAACTTAACAAAAATAATATGGCTATTTCAAACGAGGATGTTCAAAAAATCAAAAATTATACAGAAAATGTAAAGGATATTACTAAAACTGTTAGAAGTGTAAATGACTTAAATATGGCAATTAAAGATTTTGAACATAATTCTTTTGAAATAGCACAAGAAAATCGTTCGCTAAAATATCAGTTAGAGTTAAAAGATGATGAAATTAGTAATCTTAAAAATGAATTATCGACTAAAGATAAAATCATAAATAAATTACAAGCTGAAAAGGAAAAAATAAAACAAGAACTGAAAAAAATTTAAAGACTTTTGGTATAGTGTTATGAGCCATTTTCACAAAAGAATTTGCTATGACAAAGATAATAACTATAAAATTGTTAGTGATAACTTATATAAAAATGGCATATTTGACGACAATGATAATGAAATCGCTAATAATATTTATAGAAAAGTAACTATACCAGATGAAAACAAGCAAACAAAAAATAAAAAGAAAAATAATGATACAAGATTTTAAAGGAAAGGAAATTTTTAATATGGAAAATGAAAAGGTTAAAAATGTAATAAATATAATTAAAGATATGAATATAAAAGATAAATTGAGATTAGGTGTATGCTTAACTACAAGTGATTGGGCAAATATTTTATATAACAGAAACAAAATATATAAGAGATTTGATATTATGCTAAAAGAAATAGACGAAGAATATAGAACAACACTTATAAATTTTGGAAAATATAAGATTGTAATGTTCACAATGGCAAAAATTATGTAGATGTAACAAGATGAACGAAATAAGATTACCTTATATTTAGTAAATAATATAAAGTAAATATTTATACTAATTTTGACAAAAGTAACATAATATGGTATACTGAAAATACATTAGGAAAGTCCTTTTGTGGTAAACACCTCGTGTTTACAGCTAGCCGTTTAACAGATATTTAAAAAATTTTGGAGGTAATAAAAATGGCAAGAACTGTTGAAGAAAGTGTAATGAATGCAATCATGGGAGCATTTGTAGGTAATGGTCAGGCACAGGTATCTAAGCCTAGCAAGTCGTATATGGCAATCGGGAATTCTATTCCTAAGGTTGGTGAACACTATAAGTGTAAGAGACTTGAGAAGAATTCTAAAGGCGAGCTCACTTTTCGTAGCACTGAAACCACAACTGTGCAGGAAGTCAAAAATTTGGCTGGTAATGTATTTATTGTTTCTACAAGAAATTCATACTATGTAACTCGTGTGCTTTATATGCCAGTAGAGAATGTCCACTTTGCAGTTGTAAGCTCGGAGCCTCAGATTGGTTCTGATATGTATTGCTATAAGATGGAGTTCAAGGGTGAAAAAAGTAGATGTGTGAACTGGCATACCACTACTGTACAGAAAGTTAAGCATATCCATGGGCTGTATAAGGTTAAAACTAACAGCAGCGTTTATGTATGCTTTCCAATGTGATGCTATTTAAATAAAGAAATTATTCTTTTTCTCTCACAGAAATGTGGGAGTTTTCTTTTTAGCTATTGCAAATTTCATAAAATATGATATACTTTAATAAATTTGTATCAATCGTCAAGAGAGTCCAAAGGTTGTAAATATCTACGGCGTTGACACCAATTATAGTAATATCAAGGGCTTTGAAAGATTCACTTGGTATTATTTTTTTGCCATTTTAAATGTCAAACTACGGAACAGTTCTAGCAGATTTTCCTAGCCTATATTCATAATCAAAGAAATCTTGTAAATGTAGTGTCTTTAAATTTTTAAGCGATTGCCATAAAAATGTTGACAAAAGTAGAAAATTTATATAATATAAATATGAAATCAAACAAAAGAGGAGAAAAAACATGAAAACGACAAACGATAGAAACCTTGGTACTGTAAGAGAGAACTATACTTTAGTAAATGAAAGTAGCGTATTAAACTTGACTAAAGCAACAATATTATGTCTACTTTTTAAAAATATAAATATGAATACAAAGACAGAAATAAAGCCTATTTAATGGCTTTTTATTGCTGTCTTTTTTTGCTGTTTAGTTTTTAGAAAAAATTTTATAAGTTGTAGAAAATATAGTTATAAAAATAAATACAAAATCAAAAGTAGAAACAATAAATAGTAAAAATAAATAAGTTATTAAATTTTAAAATTTAAAATAAATAAAAAAGTAAATGGACTATTAAATAATATTAGACATTTACATGAAAGGGAGGATGAAAAATGAAATTAAACTTAAAAGAAAGGAATGGTATAACACTGATTGCACTAGTAATAACAATTATTATCATTCTAATCCTTGCGGGAGTAACAATTGCTACATTAACAGGAGACAATGGAATACTAGGAAAAGCAAAGACAGCTAAAACAACAAATGATGAAGAAAAAGCCAAGGAACAAATAAAGATAGCAGTAATGGGAAGCTATGGGAAAGATGGAGAACTAAACTATGATGACTTAACAAAAAATTTACGACAAATAGGAATAAAAGGATTACCAAAGGAAGCATCATATCCATTAGAAGTAACATTAGATGGAGTAAGTGCAACAATAAAAGCAAATGGAGAAGTAAATTTTCAAGGTGGAGGATATACACAAACAGGAGATACAATAACATCACCAGATGGAAAAACAATGAAAGTAGGAGACTATGTGAATTATGATCCAACATTAGGAGCAAATGCAAGTGATTTAACATATACATCAACAGCAGATAAAACAGGAGCAAGTAGTGAACAAGAATTTAATGTATCAACATATAAAAGTGCAGGATATGGATGGAGAGTATTAGGAGTAAAAAATGGAAAAATAAGACTAATATCAGAAGAGTTTATAGGAGCAGGAACATATACAGATAGTAATAGAACAAAGTATACGTTAAAAGGACAAAAAGGATATATAAATGGAATAGAAGAATTAAATAAGATAAGTGCAATATTTGGACATGGAAAAGGAGCAGAAAGTGCAACAAGTATAACAGTAGAAGATATAAATGAAATAACAGGATACAACCCAGAGACAGCTAAATATCACAAAGGTTATTTTAGTGAATATGGAAATAAAGTAACATATACAAGGGGAGAAGGAACAGCATTATCATCAAGTGCAACAAATGGACAAAAATGGTCTGGAACACAAAGCACATTTAATTATTATGATAAAACAAATAAAACATTCAAAGCATTAACATCCGGAAATATACAAATAACATGTACAAATTATGAGTATGAACCAACTACATTAGGAACAGACAGGAGTGCTAAACCATCACAAGGAGTAGATGAAAATGGAACGTTTAATGAAATATATAAAATGATATTTGGGGATTGGGAAAGAACAGAGAAAAATGGATATTATAGAAATTTTACAGGAACAGGGACAGAACCAAGATATTGGCTTGCGTCTGATTATGCTAATGCTATCAGCAGCTATGTGCACTGGGGGCTTCGCTCTGTTTATGATGGTGATGTCTTCAGCTACAGCTCCTTGTGCGATTCTGATGGCTATGAGGGCAGCGGTAGTTATGGTGTGCGTCCTGTAGTTTCTCTAAAATCTGATATCTCACTAGAATGGAATGATACAGCAGGAGAATGGAAGATGAAATAACGACCACAAAGTATGAAAAAAGAAGAAAAAACTTTCCCTGTGTGGCCTTGTGTCACACAGGAAAGACGATATATAGGAAGAAAAATGGCAATCACAACAATAATAAAAGAAGTAAAAAAATTTCATCAACAAGAGTTAGCAATAATTAAAATAGGAAATTTCTATCATTGTTATGGTAAAGATGCATATATTATATCTTATTTATTAGGATATAAACTCTCTAAAACAAAAGAAAATTATTATGTTTGCGGTTTTCCAATTAAATCCATAGTAAAAGTAGAAAATATGCTAGAGAGGAAAAAAGTAAATTATATAATATTAGATAGAAAAAATAATTATGATGTTGATGTATTTGAAAATTATAAAAACTTAAATCAATATCAGGAAATATATGAAAAGGCTAAAAAATATATAACAACAAAAAGTAATATTGAAGAAATTTATGAAAAATTAATAAAAAATATAAACGAAAAAGACATAAATCAAAAAATAAATAATATAAAAAACATTTTAAAGGATAATAAATGAAAGAAGAAAAGTTCAAAGTTATTCAATTTATAAGGGAATTTATAATAAAGCTTGATAAAGAATTAGATAATTTCCCTAAAAAAGATATAAAAGTTAGTAGGTATTTAATTATTCGAAGGGGAGTTTAACTTATAAACTATTTTAAGGTAGCATGTGCTACCTTTTTTGTATGAGATTTTGAAAACATAAAGAAGAACTTACGAGAGACATTAAAGATATGTTTCCATTTTCATTGAGCACTTACAAATAAAAAATATTTTATACTGACCTATCAGTATAATGACAATTTTTCGAAAAAAATGATATAAAATAGAAAAAAGAAAGATTAGGAGAAACCATGAACAAAAGAGATAACCAAAACATAAAAATAACAGATTTAAAAGACATGCTAACAAAAACCGAAAAAAAATATGCCTCAAACCCAGCATATAAAATAAAAGAAGAAAACGAAACATATAAAATAATAACCCATAAAGAAATAAGACAAATGGTAAATTACTTAGGAACATCACTAATAAATATGGGACTAAAGGGAAAAAGAATAGCTATAATTGGAGAAAACCGATATGAATGGGAATTAGCATATTTATCAATTGTATGTGGAACTGGAATAGTAGTACCACTTGATAAATCTCTTCCAGAAAATGAATTAGAAAATTTAATTAAACGTTCTAAAGTAGAAGCTATTTTCTATTCAAAAAAATACGAGAAAGCATTAGAACAAATAAAAGACAACAAAGATAATACATTAAAATATTTAATATCAATGGATTTAGAAAAAAACAAAAAAGATATTTATTCTCAAAAGCAATTAATAGAAGAAGGAAAAAAATTAATAAAAAACGGAAATAAAGAATTTGAAAATGCTAAAATCGATCCAGAAAAAATGAGCATAATGTTATTTACATCAGGAACAACATCAGCATCCAAAATTGTAGCATTATCACATAAAAACATATGCTCAAATTTAATGGATATTGCGTCAGTATTAGATGTAAACAGCCAAGACACATTTTTATCTTTTTTACCACTTCATCATGTTTTTGAATGTACAGTAGGATTTTTATTATCTTTATATACAGGAGCACAAACTGTATTTTGCAGAGGAATTCGCCATATGGTAGAAGATATAAAAGAACACAAAGTTTCAGTTATGGCATCTGTGCCAGCAATATATGAAGGAATTTTTAAAAATATAAGAAAGCAACTAGAAAAACAGGGAAAATTACAAGAAATATTAGAAAAAGAAGAACTATGTAAGAATTTATCTATGGAAGAAAAAAAGAAAGCATTTAAAGAAATACACGATATGCTAGGTGGAAATATGAAATTAATGATTAGTGGTGCTGCAAGTCTAAATTCAGAAATAGAAGAAAGATATAGAAAACTTGGGCTAAATTTAGTTCAAGGATATGGACTAACAGAAACATCTCCAGTAGTAGCAGTAGGAACAAAAAAAGCATATAAAGTAGGATCTATTGGAAAAACAGTTCCAAGTGTAGAAGCAAAATTAGTAGATGTAGACGAAAATGGAATGGGAGAGCTAATAGTAAAAGGTCCAAGTATAATGATTGGATATTATGAAGATGAAGAAGCAACTAAAAATGCAATAAAAGATGGATGGTTTTATACAGGAGACTTAGCTAAAATTGATTCTGAAGGATACATTTTTATCTGTGGAAGAAGAAAAAGCGTAATTGTTTTAAAAAACGGTAAAAATATTTTTCCGGAAGAAATAGAAGGACTAATAAACCAAATAGATGGTGTAATAGAATCATTTATTTTTGGAAAACAAATGTCAGAAGATAAAAACGATATAAAAATTTATAGTAAAATTGTTTATGATAAAGCAACTATGAAAGAAAAGTATCAAGCTGAAGGAGAAGAAGAAATAAATAGCATACTAAATGATAAAATAAAAGCAATTAATAATAAAATGCCTAGATATAAAGCAATAAGAGGAATTATTGTAAGTCAAGAACCTTTAATAAAAACAACAACAAATAAAATAAAAAGACATGAAAATTTAAAACTTATTATGGAAGAAAAATAAAAGGAAAAAATAATGAAATTAGAAAATTTAAAAACAGAATTTTTAGGAAGAAATATATTTTTTTATAAAAATATTGATTCTACACAATCAGAAATTTGGAGAATGATAGAAAAAAATATTATAAAAAATGGAACGATTGTAATGGCAGAAAAACAAACAGCTGGAAAACGGAACACATGGAAGAAAGTGGTATACATCAAGAAAAGGTAATTTAGCATTTTCATTTTTTATAGAAGCAAATTGCAAAATAGAAAAATTAGAAGGAATTACAATTGAAATTGCTGAGGTAATATTAGATGTTTTTAAAAGAGTATACAATATTAATCTAAAAATAAAAAAGCCCAATGATATTATATTTAATAACAAAAAAATAGGTGGAATTTTAACACAAACTAAACTACAAGGAGAAAAAGTAAAATCTATTGTTATAGGCATAGGAATTAACACTAATCAAGAAGAAATGGAAGAAGAAATAAAAAAAATAGCAACATCAATACAAAAAGAATTTGAAATAGAAATTGATAACAGAAAAATAATTTGTGAATTTTGTAATGAATTTGAAAAGAAAATTAAAAGTAGAATCGAAGATTATTAAAAAGTAAGGAGAAATTAAATGAAAATAGGTTTTTTATTTCCTGGGCAAGGAGCTCAATCAATAGGAATGGGAAAGGATTTATATGAAAACTATCAAGAAGTAAGAGATATATATGAAAATGTACATAAAATAACAGGTGTTGATATAAAAAAAATCACATTTGATGGAACAGAACAAGAATTAAGTAAAACTCAAAACACACAAATTGCTGTTTTAACTATGAGTTTAGCAATACTTAAACTATTAGAAAAGAAAGGAATTAATGCAGAAATATCAGCAGGACTTAGTTTAGGTGAATATACTGCTCTAATTTATAGTAAATGTATTTCATTTGAAGATGGAGTAGAACTAGTGAAAAAAAGAGGAGAATATATGCAAAACTTACTTCCAAAAGGAGATTGGGCAATGGCTGCAATCTTAGGATTGGAAGATGAAAAAGTTGAAGAGGTATGTAAAAAAGTAGTAGATGGATTTGTTGTACCTGTTAACTATAATACACAAGGACAGGTGGTAATTTCAGGAGAAAAAACTGCAGTAGAACAAGCTGAAATAATAGCAAAAGAAATGGGAGCAAAAAAAGTAAGAATTTTAAAAACATCAGGACCATTCCATACTAAAAAGCTAATTGAAGCTTCTAATGCTTTAAGAAAAGATTTAGAGAAAATAAATATTAATAAATTTAAAACTAAAGTAGTAAAAAATATTAATGGAGATATTTATAAAGATGAGGAAAATATAAAAGATATATTAGCAGAACATATGATTTCACCAGTAAAATTTTCTAAATGTCTAGAAACAATGTTAAAAATGGGAATAGACACATTTGTTGAAATAGGACCAGGTAAGACACTATCTGGCTTTGTAAAAAGAATGAAAACAGAAAAAGAAATAAAAATTTATAATATTTGTGATGTGAAATCATTAGAAAATACTTTAAAAGAGATAAATTAATAGGAGGATAAAAATGAACAAAGTAGCTTTAATAACTGGTGGAACAAGAGGAATAGGTAAAGAAATAGCATATACTCTTGCAGAAGAAAATTATGACATAATAATAAATTATAGAACTGAAAATGAAGAATTAATGAAGTTAAAAAAAGAGATAGAACAAAAACGAGTTAGATGTTTACTATTAAAAGGAGATGTATCTAACTTTGAAGATTGTAAAAAGCTAGTAGAAGAAGCAATAAATAGAATGAATCATATTGATGTTTTGGTTAATAATGCAGGTATAACAAAAGACATGTTACTTATGAGAATGAAACCAGAAGATTTTAATGAAGTAATAAATGTAAATTTGATAGGAACATTTAATATGACTAAAAACGTAATAAATTATATGATGAAAGAAAGAAAAGGAAGAATTATTAATGTTTCTTCAGTTGTAGGAATATCTGGAAATGCAGGTCAAACTAATTATGCAGCATCTAAAGCAGGGATTATTGGCTTTACAAAAAGTTTAGCAAAAGAAGTTGCATCTAGAAACATACTAGTAAATGCAATTGCACCAGGATTCATTCAAACAGATATGACTAATATATTAAAAGAAAATGTAAAAGACGAAATTGCAAAAACAATACCATTAAAAAGAATGGGAACAGCAAAAGATGTTGCAAATGTCGTTAAATTTTTAGTGTCAGAAGATAGTTCTTATATAACAGGGCAAGTAATTCAAGTTGATGGTGGAATGTTGATGTAATAATGTGTTTTTAGAAAGGAGAAAGCAATGGAAAAAAGAGTGGTAATAACAGGATTAGGAGCAATTACTCCAATTGGAAATAATGTAGAAGAAACATGGAATGGAATTGAAAACAAAAAATGTGGAATAGATAAAATAACATTAATTGATGCAAGTACATATAAAACTAAACTTGCGGCAGAAGTTAAGAATTTCAATCCATTAGAACATTTTGAACCAAAACAGGCAAAAAGATTAGATAGAAGTTCTCAATTTGCCATGGTAGCTGCAAGAGAAGCTTTTTTAGATAGTAAAATAACAAAAGAAAATACAGATCTAGAAAAAGTAGGTGTATTTGTAAGCTCAGGAATAGGAGGATTAACAACAATTCAAAACCAATGTGAAATAAATATACAAAAGGGACATAATAGAGTTTCTCCAATGTTTATTCCTATGTCAATTGCTAATATGCCATCTGGAAATATAGCAATAGATTTAAATTTAAAAGGCGAATCTGTATCAATTGTCACAGCTTGTGCATCTTCAACTCATAGTATAGGTGAAGCATATAGAACAATAAAATATGGAGCAGAAGATGTTATATTAGCTGGAGGAACAGAAAGTTCAATTTGTGAAGTAGGAATTGCAGGATTTGAAAATATGAAAGCATTATCCAAATCAGAAGATAAAAATCGTGCAAGTATTCCTTTTGATAAACAAAGAGATGGATTTGTAATGGGAGAAGGAGCAGGTGTTATTGTTTTAGAAGAATTAGAACATGCAAAAAAAAGAGGAGCAAAAATTTATGCAGAAATAATAGGATATGGAGCAACCTCTGATGCATACCATATTACTTCACCAGAGCCAACAGGGGATGGAGCTGCAAGAGCAATTAAAAGAGCTATTGAAGATGCTAATATCAAACCAGAAGATATTGATTATATTAATGCGCATGGAACTTCTACACATTTAAATGATGCGTGTGAAACAATGGCAATAAAAAAAGCATTAGGCGAAAATGTTAGTAAAAAAGTTATGGTAAGCTCAACAAAAGGTAATACAGGTCATTTATTAGGGGCTGCAGGAGCAATAGAAGCAATATTCTCTATAAAAGCAATAGAAAATAAAATAGTTCCACCAACAATTAATTATAAAGAAAAAGATGAAGAATGTGATTTAGACATTGTACCAAATGAAATTAGAAAAAAAGATTTAAAAATAGTAATGTCAAATTCTTTAGGATTTGGTGGACATAATGGAAGTGTTATATTTAAAGAATATGAAGAATAGGAGAGAAAAATGGAATACGAGAAAATTAAACAATTAATGAATGATATGGGAAATTCAAAATTAACATCAATTGATATAGATTTCCCAGACGGTACTAAAATTAGTATGAAAAAGGAAAGTACAAAAGAGATTCAAGTAATTCAAAAAAGCGAACAGTTAAATGAAAATGAAAAACAGATAGAAGTAGCAGAAAAAGAAGAATTACAAGATGGAGAAATTGTAAAATCACCAATGGTTGGAACATTTTATTCTAAGCCATCTCCTAATGCTAATTCTTATGTAGAGATAGGTCAAAAAGTAAAAAAAGGAGATGTACTTTGCATTGTTGAAGCAATGAAATTAATGAATGAAATTGAGTCAGAATTTGATGGAGAGATTAAAGAAATTTTAGTGCAAGACGGAGAAGCAGTAGAATATGGAAAACCATTATTTAAAATAAAAAAGTAAAAGGAGTACAAAGCAAGTGTTAGGAAAAGAAAAAATAAAAAGTATAATTCCACAAAGAGAACCTTTTTTAATGATTGATGAAATAGAAGAATATATACCAGGAGAAAGTGCTATATGTTATAAAGATGTAAAAGAAGAAGAATGGTATTTTAAAGGACACTTTCCCGGAAATCCAATTATGCCAGGTGTATTAATAACAGAAAGTTTAGCACAAGCAGGAGCAATTGCAATTCTTAGTAAAGAAGAAAATAAAGGAAAAAATGCCTTATTTGGTGGTATCAATAAAATGAAATTTAAAAAGCAAGTAGTACCAGGAGATAGATTAAAATTAGAAGTTAAAATTATAAAGCAAAAAAGTTCAATAGGAATAGGAGAAGCAATTGCAACTGTAAATGGAGAAATAGTAGCAAAAGGAGAGCTTACTTTTGCAGTTGTATAAAGAAAGGAATTAGCCAAATGAATAAGATATTAGTAGCAAATAGAGGAGAGATTGCAGTTAGAATTATTAGAGCATGTAAAGAAATGAATATAAAAACAGTAGCAGTGTATTCAGAAGCGGACAAAGACGCTATGCACACTAGACTTGCAGATGAAGCTATTTGTATTGGACCTGCTGAACCACGGAAAAAGTTATTTGAATCTAAAAAATATTATTGAGGCAGCTAATATAACAGGAGCAGATAGTATTCATCCTGGATTTGGTTTTTTGTCTGAAAATAGTCAATTTGCAAAAATATGTGAAGAATCTAATATAAAATTTATAGGACCTTCTTATAAAGTAATTGAATTAATGGGAAATAAATCAAATGCAAAAGACTTAATGAAAAAAGCAGGAGTTCCAGTAATACCAGGATCAGATGGTAGTATACAAAGTTTAAAAGGAATTATTGAAACAGCAAATAAAATAGGATATCCTATTTTATTAAAAGCATCAGCAGGAGGCGGAGGAAAAGGAATACGTATAGTTAATTCAGAAGAAGAATTAGAAAGTAATTACAACATTGTAAAACAAGAAGCAAAATTATCTTTTAATAATGAAGAAATTTATGTTGAAAAATTTATAAAAAATCCAAGACATGTAGAAATTCAAGTACTAGCAGATGAACATGGCAATGTTATTCATTTAGGAGAAAGAGATTGTTCTATTCAGAGAAAAAACCAAAAAGTAATAGAAGAAACACCATCTACTATTTTAGATGATAAATTAAGAAATAAAATGGGAGAAGCGGCTATAAAAGCAGTAAAAGCTTCTTCATATACTAGCTGTGGAACAGTAGAATTTTTAGTAGATAGTGATAAAAATTTTTATTTTATGGAAATGAATACAAGAATACAAGTGGAACATCCTATTACTGAAATGAGAACAGGAATAGATATAGTAAAAGAACAAATAAAAATAGCGGCTGGAGAAAAATTAAAAATAAAACAAAAAAACGTACAATTTAAGGGACATAGTATAGAATGTAGAATAAATGCAGAAAATCCAAGAAAAAAATTTAGACCATCACCAGGAAAAATAACAGGATTAAACTTACCAGGTGGAAATGGAGTAAGAATAGATACAGCAATTTATGAAGGATATACAATTCCTGCTAATTATGATTCTATGATTGCAAAAATTATTACTTATGGAGACACAAGAAATGAAGCGATTAGTAAAATGAAAAGAGCCTTAGAAGAAACCGTAATTGAAGGAATTGATACTAACCTTGATTTCTTATTTCAGATAATTAAAAATCCAAACTTTTTAAGAGGAAAATTTGATACATCTTTTATTGAAAAAGAAATATTAGAAAAAGAGGAATAAAGATATGATAGTAGACAAAATGAAAAAAAGAGAGCCTACAGCCAAGAAAATTAAAAACAAAGTAGACATTCCAGTTGGAAAATGGATAAAATGTGATAAATGTCAAGAAATTTTATATAAAGAAGATGTAAGAAAAAATAATAGTATTTGTCCAAATTGCGGAGCATATTTCAGAATGCATATTAATAAAAGGTTAGAAAGTATTTTAGATAAAGAATCTTATAAAAGATTTGATTTAGACATTGATACAACTAATCCATTAAATTTAGAAGATTATCCAAAAAAAATAAAAGGATTAAGAGAAAAGACAGGTATACAAGAAGCAGTAGGATGTGGCGTGCGGAAAAATAAATGGAGAAGATGTTGTGATTTGTGTAATGGATAGTGGATTTTTAATGGGAAGTATGGGAATTGTTGTTGGAGAAAAAATTACATATTCAGTAGAAAAAGCAATTGAGCTGAAATTGCCATTAATTATTTTTTGCGTTTCAGGTGGAGCTAGAATGCAAGAAGGAATTATTTCTTTAATGCAAATGGCAAAGACAACATCAGCAATTGCAAAATTAAACGAAGCAGGTTTATTATACATATCAGTTTTAACAGATCCAACTTATGGAGGAGTTACAGCATCTTTTGCAAGTATAGCAGATATTGTTTTAGCAGAACCAGGAGCAATGATTGGATTTGCAGGTAAAAGAGTAATTAGGCAAACAATTGGAGAATCTTTGCCAGAAGGATTTCAAACAGCAGAATTTTTGTTAGAACATGGTTTTATAGATAAAATAGTAGAAAGAAAAGACTTAAAAGATACTCTATATAAAATAATTAAATTTCATAAATAAAAGGAGGGACGAAAAATGACTGCATGGGAAAAAGTAGAAATAGCAAGAAATCCAAAAAGAAAAACATCACTTGATTATATAGATGAAATTTTTGATGAATTTATGGAATTACATGGAGATAGAAATTTCAAAGATGATAAAGCAATTGTTTGTGGGCTAGCGAGAATTGATAAACAAAATTATACAGTAATTGCAGAACAAAAAGGAAGGACTACTAAAGAAAATATAGAAAGAAACTTTGGTATGCCAAATCCAGAAAGTTATAGAAAAGCAATTAGATTTATGAAACAAGCAGAGAAATTTAATAGACCAGTTATTACATTTATAGATACAAAAGGAGCATATCCAGGAATCGGAGCAGAAGAAAGAGGACAACGGAGAAGCTATTGCAAGTTCTATGCTAGAAATGGCAAAACTAAAAGTTCCAATTATTTCAATTGTAATAGGAGAAGGTTCTAGTGGAGGTGCTTTAGCATTAGGTGTTGGAAATAAAGTATTAATGCTAGAAAATGCTATATATTCAATATTATCTCCAGAAGGATATAGTAGTATTTTATGGAAAGATCCTTCTAGAGCTAAAGAAGCGGCAGAAAAAATGAGGCTAACCGCAGAGGATTTATATGATTTAAAAGTGATTGATAAAATAATAAAAGAACCTAAAGAAGATACGTTTAAAAAAGTTTCTAACAGCTTAAGAAAAGAGATAAAAACTACAATAAACAAAATGAGTAAAATGTCGAAAGAAGAAATAGTAGAAGACAGATATACTAAATTTAGAAACATGGGAGAATATATTAAAATTAAAAAAATATAAAGGAGGACTAAATATGTTATTAGAAGGAAAAAAGATAATTATAATGGGAGTTAGAAACAAGTGGAGTATTGCTTGGGGAGCTGCTCAATCTGCATATGAAAATGGGGCAGAAATAATATTTACATATGGAACTATGGAAAACAAAGAAAAAATAGAAAAGCTTATTTCAGAAATACCAGGAGCAAAAGGCTATGCTTGTGATGCTTCAAATGATGAAAGCATTAAAGATTGTTTAGAAAATATAAAAAAAGATTATGGAAATGTGGATGGAATATTACATTGTATAGCACATGCAAATACAGAAGACTTAAGAAATGACTTTATAAAAACATCAAGAGATGGATTTGCGCATGCTTGTGATGTTAGTGCTTATTCATTAATTGCGGTTTCTAATATTGCAAAAGAAAAACAAATGTTAAATCCAAAAGCAAGTATTGTAACATTAACTTATTTTGGAGCAGAAAAGACAATTGAAGGATATAATGTTATGGGAGTTGCAAAAGCAGCATTGCAAAGTAGTATTAGATATTTAGCAAAAGATTTAGGAAAAGATGATATTAGAATTAATGCTATATCAGCAGGACCAATTAAGACATTGTCTGCAAAAGGAATAAAGGATTTTAATGGAATTTTAGATGTGATTGAACAAAGAGCACCTTTACATAGAAATGTAACTGCAAAAGAAATTGGAGATGTGGCAAGTTTCTTGTTTAGTGATATGTCAAATGCGATAACAGGTGAAGTAATTCATGCAGATAATGGTTTTTCAACTGTAGCAGTTTAAGGTGTAAAATTGAAATAAAATGATGAACAGGGAAATCCTTATCCAATTTTATATATGATACTAGAAAAATAGCAGTTTTATTTTACTGCTATTTTTGCATTTCACGATAATTATTTCCCCATTGCACCATAGAATCTAAGATAGGCTTTAAACTCCAAACAGTATATGAGAAAAAAGAAATATAAAAAGTATATACAAAAAATATATTAAGTGATACAATTTTATAAAATATAAAAAAAGGAGATACATAGAAGTTGATTAGATTATTTTTTATAAAGAACAAATTAAAAAATAAAAATTTAATGAGTAATAATGATGAGAAAATACTAGAAAAATATAAGAAAATTGCACAAAAAGAAAAACAAGAAATAATACAAGAGCTTAAAACTAATATTGAAAAAGGATTGACAAATAAAGAAGCAGAACAAAAATTAGAAGAAGATGGAGAAAATGTTGTTGTAAAAGATGATAAACATTCATGGTTTTATTTTTTTATAAATTCATTTAAAGATAAATTTATTTTAATTTTAGTTGTTTTAGCAATAATAAATAAATTTGTTGGTGATGATACATTAGGTACAGTTATTATTTTAGCAATTGGATTTGTAAGTGCTATGATAAAATTTGCCCAAAATTATTCAACATATAAATTCAATAGAAAATTAAAAAGTGAAATGTTTTCAACGGCAACGGTTGTAAGAAATGGAAAAGAACAAACAATAAGAACAGAAAAAGTTGTAAAAGGTGATATTATTCATCTAAATGCAGGTTCTATTATTCCAGCTGATGTAATGATTATAGAAAATAAGGACTTGTTTTTAAATCAATCTGTTTTTACAGGTGAAAGTGCGCCTATTGAAAAAACAGATAAATTTAATAACTCAAATGAAATATTTTCAATTTCAAATATATGTTTAATGGGAACAAGTGTAATAAGTGGAGATGCAACAGCTATAGTAATTAATACTGGTTTTTCTACATATCTAGGAAGTATGGGAAAACAAATTGATAATAAAAGAGAAACAACAAATTTTGAAAAAGGTATGAATGGAATTACAAAATTATTAATAAAATACATGGTTGTAGTTTCAATAGCAGTATTTATTATTTATGCATTTATACGAAAAGATATATTAGAAGCAGTACTATTTGCATTATCAGTAGCTGTTGGAATTACTCCAACAATGTTGCCTATGATAGTAAATGTTAATTTAACTAAAGGAACGAAAACTCTTGCAAAGAAAAAAACATTAGTAAAAAACATTCAGGCAATTCAAAATTTAGGTGCAATAGATGTTTTGTGCACTGATAAAACAGGAACATTAACATTAGACAAGATAGTATTACAGAAATATATAAATGTTGAAGGAAAAGAAGATTTATCTATATTAGAATATGCATTTTTAAATAGCTATTATAGTACTGGAATGAAAAATCTGGTAGATAAAGCAGTAATAACATATGGAGTTCAGCATAAAATAAAAGAACAAGTTATTAATTATGAAAAAATTGATGAAATTCCATTTGATTATATTAGAAAAAAAGTAAGTATTGTAGTAAAACATGATGATCATTATAGGATAATTACTAAAGGAGCATTAGAAGAAGTATTAAAAAGTTGTAATCAAGTAAAAATAGATGGCGAACATAAAGAGCTAACTCAAGAAATGATACAAAATATTAATAAAAATGCTGAAAATCTTGCAAAACAAGGAATGCAGGTAATCGCGTTAGCATCAAAAAGAGAGTATAGAGGAAAAGATATATTTAATAGCGATGATGAAAAAGAAATGACATTTATAGGATTTGTAGCATTTTTAGATCCACCAAAAAAAGAAGTAAAAAGTACAATAAAGAAATTAAAAGAATATGGAATAACAACAAAGATTTTAACAGGAGATAACCAATATGCCACTGAAAATATTTGTAACTTGGTAGGAATAGAAGATTCAAAAATATTATTAGGTACAGATATTGATAGGATGCCAGATGGAGAACTTGCTAAAAAGGTTGAGGAAGTAAATGTTTTTGCTAGAATGAATCCTTTACAAAAAGAAAGAATAATAAAGGCTCTTAGAAAAAATGGACATGTAGTAGGCTATATGGGAGATGGTGTAAATGATGCACCATCACTACATAATGCAGATGTTGGAATATGTGTAAATACAGCAACAGACATTGCTAAAGAAGCAAGTGATATTATTTTATTAGAAAAAAGTTTAAAAGTAATATTTAATGGAGTAATAGAAGGAAGAAAAGTATATGGAAATATTATAAAATATATGAAAATGGCTTTAAGTTCAGATTTTGGAGATGTATTTAGTATATTTATTGCAAGTATTTTCTTACCATTTTTACCATTATTGCCAATTCAAATGTTAATTCAAGACTTTTTATATGATTTTTCTCAAATAGGAATACCATATGATAATGTTGATGAGGAATTTTTAATAAAACCAAGAAAATGGGATACAAAAGGATTGGGAACATTTATGAATGTAATGGGACCAGTAAGTTCGATAATAGATGTTTTGGCGTTTTTAGCATTTTGGTTTATATTAGGATATAATGGAGCTGTAAGTGAAAGTTATTTTCAAACAGCATGGTTTGTTGAATGTCTAATAAGTGAAACATTGATAATTCATTTCGTTCGTACTGAAAAAGTACCTTTTGTACAGTCAAAAGCAAACCCAATATTAACTTGTTTAACAATGGTTACAATAATAGGAACAATATTTACACCAATATTATTGCATAATATTGAATCATTCCATTTTGAAATAATGCCACCATTATATTATTTAATAGTAGCAGGATTGACTATCCTATATGTAATTTTAGTTCAGATTGTAAAGAAAATATACATTAAAAAAGTTGAAAATTGGTTATAGAAAAATCATATATATTCATGTGTTTCTAATGATTTGGAAAAAAGTAATTTAGAAATAATAGATGAATTAGTAAGTATATTTAAAAAATTTAATAAGTAAAAAGAAAGGATGATATAAGATGAAGGAATTAAAAATTAAAATAAATGGAATGGTTTGTGGAGGATGTGAAAATAGAGTTAAGATAGCTTTATCAGAAATTAGTGGTGTAGAAAGTGTAGATGCAGATCATAATACTGGAATAGTAACAATAAAATCAGAAAAGGATTTAGAAATTGCTCAAATCAAAGAAAAAATTATAGATCTTGGATATGAAATTATAGAGGAAGAATAATATGAAAAGTATAATATTAGCGATTGATGGAATGACTTGTAGTGCTTGCTCAAATGGATTAGAAAAATACTTGAATAAGCAAAATGGAATTTTTGAGGCAAATGTGAATCTGGTAATGGCAAATGCTACAATAACTTATGATGAGCAAATTCTAAATCAAGAAAAAATAGAAAAATATGTAAAACAAGCAGGTTTTAAAAGTTTAGGAATATTTAAAGAGTTCAACATAGAAAAAAATAATAAAAAAGAAAAAATACAATTTATTATTTTTACAATTTTAGCAATAGTTACTATGTATATTTCTATGGGACATATGATTGGTTTACCAACTTTAAAATTTTTAAGTGCAGAACATAATCCTATAAATTATGCCGTTAGTTTATTGATCTTATCAATTGCATTTTTTTGGTATGGATATGATATTTTAAAAAATGGTTATAAAAATTTAATTCATAAAATACCCAATATGGATACACTTGTTACAATAGGTGTTGCAAGTAGTTTTATTTATAGTTTATATAGTATGTATATGATAATAAAAGGAAATATGCACTATACAATGAATTTATATTTTGAATCAGCAGCAATAGTTATTTACTTTGTTAAACTTGGAAGATATATTGATGGAATAAGCAAAGATAAAACAAAGGATGCAATAAAAAAACTGGTTGAAATTACTCCGAATAAAGCAATAATTGAAGTTAATGGAATCCAAAAAGAGGTAACTCTTGATGAAATAAAAAAAGGCTATATTGTAATTTCAAAAGCAGGAGACAAAATTGCAGTAGATGGTGAAATAATAGAAGGAAAAACTCACTTAGATGAGTCATTTATCACAGGAGAAAGTAAACCAGTAACAAAAAATATTGGAGATAAAGTAATAGCAGGAAGTCTGAATTATGATGGTTTCATAAAATATAGGGCTGAAAAAATTGGAAAAGAATCGACAGTATCAGAGATAGTAAAATTAGTTATAGAAGCAAGTAATACAAAAGCACCAATAGCAAAGATTGCTGATAAAATTTCAGGATATTTTGTTCCAGTAGTTATTATAATAGCTATAATAAGTTTTGTTATGTATTTGCTTTTAGGATATGATTTTGGAACAGCATTAAGCACATTTGTTACTATATTAGTAGTTGCTTGTCCTTGTAGTCTAGGTTTAGCAACACCACTTGCAATAGTTATAAGTGAAGGAATATGTGCAAGTAATGGGATATTAGTAAAAAAGAGTGAAATATTAGAAAATGCTTCAAAAATTAACACTGTAGTATTTGATAAAACAGGTACATTAACTTATGGAAAATTAAGAATTTCACAAATATATAATTATAGTAAATTACCAGATAAGGAATTAATTAGACTTGCAGGAAGTATTGAAGAAAAATCTACACACCCAATAGGGAAAGCCTTTGTAGAATATATGCAAGAAAATAAAATTTTGAAATCAGAAGTAAAGAATATTGAAAATATTGTAGGATATGGATTGACTGGAGAAGTTGAAAATAAAAAAATAATATTAGGAAATAGAAAAATAATTGAAAAATTCTCTATTAAAAATAATCATTTAGAAGATGAAAAAATATTAGCACTTAATGGAAATAGTATCGTTTATATTGCAAATGAAAAAGAAATTTTAGCATTGATAGGAGTAAATGATATTGTAAGGAAAAATGCAAAAGATGTTATAAGTAGGTTAGAAAATCATAATATTAAAACTATAATGTTAACAGGAGATAACAAAGAAACAGCAGGAAAGATAGGTGAAGAGCTTGGGATAACTAAAGTAATTTCAAATGTCCTACCATCTCAAAAGTCAGAAACAATAAAGAAGTTAAAAGAAGATGGAAATAGAGTTATGATGTGTGGAGATGGAATAAATGATAGTCCAGCACTAACAAACGCAGATATTGGTGTAAGCGTAAAAAGTGGAACTGATATTGCAATGGATTCAAGTGATGTTATTTTAACTAAAAATGATTTGAATTCAATATTAAAATTGATTAAAATCAGCGAAAAAACAATTAAAAATATAAAACAAAACCTATTTTGGGCATTTTTTTACAATTGTTTGATGATACCTGTTGCAATAGGATTATTAAAACCTTTTGGCATTTCTATAAATCCAATGATTGCAAGTCTAGCGATGGTATTTAGTAGTTTTACTGTTATTTTAAATGCTTTAAGATTAAGAAAAAGTAAATAATAGAAAATTTAAAGTGTTTTACAATTACAGAAACAGGATATATATAAGTATTGCTAATTATATGCTTTTATGTTATAAAAACTACGGGTAATTTGCAGTTTAGAATAAATTGTAAAAGTTTGTAAATATTGATGTTATCTTTAACATTAAACGTTGCCTTGATGTCAGTTCTGTATAAGAACTGGGTTGATAAGCAACTACATAAATAAAAAATAAACCATTCTACTTTTGACAGGGTAAATGGTTTATTAAAACAATCTCTGGCAAAACCGTATCTAACGGAATTGTCATTTCCTATTTTCATTATACTCTAATAATAGCAATAAAGTCAAGAAAAATATAAGAAATTTATTTTTGATATATAAATACAAATTACAATTTTTAGAGCAGGTAGATAGTTGCTAATTAGAGTATTTTTATTTAGTATTATTTACATCTATTAAATAACTAAAATATTCAGTTTTGCCATTTAAAACGTCATCATAAAAATTTTGTTTCCAATCTATAAAAGATAAACTATCTTCAATTTCTTTTTTCTTTAATTCTAAATCCATTTTCTTTTTATCTAACATAGCTTTTCTTTCTGGAATAGATGATTTTCCTTGCAAACATAAATCAAGATATGTTTTCATTTCATCAATACTCATTCCGCATTTTTTTAAGCAAGTAAGACTTTTTATCCAATTTATATTGTTGTCATCAAATATTCTGTAATTATTTTTATCTCTTTGTACATTAGGAATTAGACCTTGGTTACAATAAAATTTTAAAGTTTGATAACTCATTCCGACCTTTTCACAAGTTTGTTTCATTGAATACATAAAAATACCCTCCTTAAAATCAAAAAAAATTCCCTAAAACTATTGACCGATTGTAACTACCGACATATATAATAATATTGAAATTAAAAAAAGTCAAGGAGGAATTCAAAATGGAATATGTTACATTAAACAATGGCGTAAAAATGCCAATATTAGGATTTGGAGTATATCAAATATCAAAGGAGGATTGTGAGAGATGTGTATTAGATGCAATAAAAGTAGGATACAGACATTTCGACACAGCACAAAGTTATTTTAATGAAGAACAAGTGGGAGATGCAATTAAAACAGCAATAAATCAAGGATTATTAGAAAGAGAAGAATTATTTATAACAACCAAAGTGTGGATAGATCATTATGGATATGAAAAATGTAAAGAATCTGTATTAAATTCAATGAAAAAATTAAAAGTAGATTATATAGATTTAATACTATTACATCAACCATTTGGAGATTATTATGGAGCATACAGAGCATTAGAAGATTTATATAAAGAAGGAAAATTAAAAGCAATAGGAGTATCAAACTTCTATCCAGACAGACTTTCAGATATATGTGCATTTAACGAAATAATACCACAAGTAAATCAAGTAGAAACAAATGTATTTAATCAACAAATAGATGCACAAAAAAATATGGAAAAAAATCATGTTCAAATTGAAGCATGGGCACCATTTGCTGAAGGAAGAAATAATATGTTTTCAAATCCAGTATTGAAAGAAATTGGAGATAATCATAATAAATCAATAGCACAAGTAATTTTAAGATGGTTAACTCAAAGAGGGGTTGTAGCATTATCAAAATCAACTCGTATTGATAGAATGAAAGAAAATATAAATGTATTAGACTTTAAACTAACAGATGAAGAAATGGAAAAAATATCGACATTAGATAAAAAAGAGAGTTCATTCTTTAATCATCAAACTCCAGAAGCAGTAGAAATGTTTTTAGATTTTATTGATGAAAGAAGAAATAAAGAGTAGGAGGTTTTTATAATGAATAAAGGAGTAATAGGTTTAATAATAGCAATAATTATTATAGTTGTTGCAGTTGCAGGATTTGTAGTATATAGAAGTAGTAATACAAATATTGATAATAATATCATTAAAGAAGAAGCAAGAATAGAAGAAAATACAGTTTCTGGAGATAGTACAGAAAACAAAAATATAGCTAATAGTGGAAGTAATATTTTGGTTGTATATTATTCAGCACAAAACCATACAAAGTCAGTTGCAGAGAAAATTGCTAAAAATTTAAATGCAGATATATTTGAAATTGTACCAGAAGATGTGTATACAAGTGATGATTTAAATTGGACAAATAGTAATTCAAGGGTTTCCAGAGAACATAATGATGAATCTTTAAGAGATGTAAAATTAAAAAATACAAAAGTAAATAATTGGGAAGATTATGACACTGTTTTAATTGGTTATCCAATATGGTGGGGAATTGCAGCATGGCCAGTAGATAATTTTGTAAAAGATAATAATTTTGACGGAAAAAAAGTAATTCCATTTTGTACTTCTCCATCATCTGATTTGGGTCAAAGTGGAAAGTTACTACAAAAAGAAGCTAATTCAGGAAATTGGATTGATGGACATAGATTTAGTTCAAATGCATCAGATTCAGATATACAAGAATGGACAGATAATTTAAAATAGTTTATATTTAAGTGCTAGTTGCAGTGAAGCAATTAGCACTTTTTGTATTTAAATTGAAAAAATAAATAAGTAAAAAAAGGCAGATAATTGATTGAAGTTATCTGTTTTTTATAATATAATTGCAATATAAAATTTAAGAAGATATCGATTTGAAAGGAAAAATAATTGCAGAAATGGTAAAAAGAGAAACAATAAAAAACAGTTTTTTAAACAGAACATTAAAAGGAACAAAATTTTATATAATATTAACACTAATATTAAGCGCAATATATTCAAGACTTTTAGTATATATACCAATGTTTATACAATATGCACTTGATGGAATTATAATGGGTAACGAAAATGTAATTCCAGTTTTAATAAGAAATTTATTTTATTCAGAAAGTAAAATATCAAAAATTATAGTGCTAACTTTAGTGCTAATATTAGTAAATATATTAGTATTTATAGTAAATTATTTAAAAAGTAAAATTAATACAAAATTTAATCTTAAAATAAATAGAAATGTCAAAGAAATAATATTAAAACACATACCAAAAATACAATATATAAAATTTAGCAGTATAGATAAATCGAATGTAATACAAAGAATAAACAATGATGCAACAACATATTCGGAGTTTTTTAATTCACAAATAAATTTATTTTTTGATACAATTTTTATTGTTATATTTGCAGTTGCACAAACTTTAAAATTAAATAGTACAATAGGAATATTTATAGGTATAATATGTTTTTTTATATTACTTTTATCAATATGGTATTTTAAAGTTTCAAAGCCATTGGTTGAAGATATAGTTGAAATGAATAAAGAAGTAATAAACAAAACAACTATAGGAATTGAAGAATCAAAGATGTTAAAGATTTTCAATAGAAAAGATAAAGAAATAGAAGATTTCTCAAAGATGAATAAGGAATATAAAAGAAAAGAAATAAAACTAGCTAAGATAAAGGTAATATATGGAATAGGAACACATACTTTAAGAAATTTTAAAGAACCATTTATATTGTTATGGGGAGGAATCTTAGTTGTAACAGGAGAACTTACCCTTGCAACAATATCAATACTATTAACATATAGTACAAAAATCCTAGAATATGTATATAAATCAGTAGATAAATTAAAAGCAATAAATGAATTTATAGTTGTTTATAAAAAATTAGCAGAATTAATGCAACTAGAAGAAGACAATGAAACAAATCCAGATGTAGAACTTGATGGAAATATAACTTTTGAAAATGTTACAATAAAATTAAATGATAATACAATATTAGAAGATTTAAATTTTACAATAAACAAGAATGAAAATGTAGCAATTATAGGGGATAATGGTTCAGGTAAAACTGTTATATCAAAAACGATGTTAGGATTTTATGATTATACAGGAAATATCTATATAGGTAAATATAATGTAAAATATGTTAGCAAAAAGAGTTTAAGAAATTATATTGGAATAGTCCTTCAAGATGCATATTTATTTACAGATACAATAAAAAATAATATTAATATTACAAATAAAAATATTGAGGATCAAAAGATACAAGAGGTATTGAATTTAGCAGAAATATATGAAGATGTAAAAGGATTTGATAATACAATTAATTATATGATTGGTAAAGGCGGTAATAATATCTCTGGAGGTCAAAAGCAAAGAATAGCAATAGCAAGGAATCTAATAAAAGAAAATAAATTTATAATTTTTGACGATTCTTTATCAAAACTTGATACAAAAACCAAAAATAATATATTAAATAATATTATAGAAATGAAAAAAGGAACAATTATTATATCACACGATTCAGAAATAGTTAAAAGATGTAATAAAGTTTTATTTATAAATAATAAAACTATTGAAGTAAGTAATCACCAAGAATTAATGAATAACAATATGTTGTATAGAGAAATTATAGAAATAAGTAGCAACAAAATATTAGAAGATGAGGAATTATAAATAATGTTAAAAGAAATTTTTAAGAATTATAAAAAACAAGCAATTAAATTAGTAATACGGATGGTTTATTACCAGTATTATGGTTGTAGCATTTATAGCATATATGATAGTAATGGTCGAATATGCAATACCAAGTAAAAATATAAAATTAATTTTAATATTGGGCATAAGTTATTTTGCAGTTAATATTTTAAGAGCAATTGCAACATTTTTTGAAGATTTAAATGATGTAGGATTCGAAAAAGAATTACAAGCAGATTATCGTGAAAAAATCTATAAGAAATTGCAAAATACAAAACAAAGTGAACTGGATAAAATACAGGTAGGAGAAATATTAGAAAATATTATAAATGATACTAAGGAATTTTCTATGTGGTATGGAACTGGAATATGCAGGTCATATTTTGCAGGAATAGTAAGATTAGTAGGAACATTATTGGTTTTAGCTTATTTAAACATTCCTATCGTTACAATAACCTTTTTAATATATATAATAGGATTTTTTGTAACACATATTTTCAATAAAAAATCAATCCAGTATACGAAGTTAAAAAGAGAAGCAAATGCAAAAATATTAAATTGGTCTAATGAACAAGTTCAAGGATATTCTACAATAAAAGCATTAGAAATTGAAGAAGAAAGATTAAATGAATTAAAAAACTTAATTTCACAATATGATAAAGTTACAAATAAGCTAGAAAAAAATATTAGAACATATAGCTGTTTATACGATTTTATAGTATCTTTTGTAGGTGTAATAAATATACTAGTAGGTTCAATTAGTGTAGAACAAGGAATTATAACTTATGGAGCTATGATAATACTTGCAAGATATATAACATCACCAGAAACATATGCCAAATGGGTAATAGAAGGATTTCAATATAGAAATGTTGGAAAAATATCATATGAAAAAATTCAAAGCATTTTACAAAAAGAAGAAGAAAATATTGATGACGGAATTAGACTTAATAATGTGAAAAAAATTGAATTTAATGATGTTTGTTTTTCATATGATGATGAAAAAAATGTATTAAATCATATATCATTTGAAATTGGAAAAGATAAAAGTGTAGCATTAATTGGAAGAACGGGTAGTGGAAAGACAAGTTTAGTAAATTTGTTATGCAGGTTTTATGATTTGGATGAAGGAACTATTAAAATAAATGGAAGAGATTATAGAGAATATAGTATAAGAAGTTTAAGAAACAAGATAGGATATATAATGCAAAAAGTTGTGATATTTGATGGCACAATTTTAGAGAATATAAACTATGCAAACAAAGATATTTCAAAAGATGAAATAATTGAAATTTGTAAGAAATTAAACTTACATGAAAAAATAATGAGCCTTAAAGATGGATACGAAACAAAAATTTCAAGTGATACAGACATTTTCTCAACAGGTGAAAAACAATTACTTAACTTTACAAGAGTTATGGTAGAAAACCCAGAAATTATTATATTAGATGAAGTAACTGCATCACTTTCATATAAATCAGAAATGATGGTGAGAAAGGCAATTGAGGAAATAACAAAAGGGAAAATAAGTTTTATCATAGCACATAGATTATCAACTATAAAAAATTGTGATAAAATATTGCTTATGAAAGATGGAAAAATAATAGAAGAAGGAAATCACAAAGAGCTTATAGAACAAAATGGAGCTTATGCTGAATTGTACGATAATCAATTTGCATAGAAATTAGATGGATATTTTTAAGAGGCTAAGTTAAAAAGCAGCTTTCAAATAATACAAATGATATTTATGTGAGTTTTAATAGTAATTCGTGGAGGAGATGATATACAATGTTATTAAAACAACTAAAATACTTCATATCAATAGTTGAAAAGGAAAATTTTACAGAAGCACCAATAGAGGCAATATTAAAAGCAGATTTATATGGAACAGCAGTGTTACTAGAAGAAGTTGGAAAAGTTATAAAAAAAGGCGGGGATGGTGGTGCAACAGCGTCATATTACTATGGAAAGATGTGTTAAAAATAACAGTGGTTAGTTAAATACAAAAAATATTTGTAAAAGACTACACAAAATACAAAAGATATGTTACAATATAAAAAGAAATTTTTAGAAAAAATGGGTAAAACCAATAGATAGAGGCTTGAAAGCCTTAGAATACAGGAAAGAATTAAAGAGGAGGAGAGAAATATGTCAGGACATTCAAAATGGCATAATATTCAAGCAAAAAAAGGAAAAGCAGATGCCGCAAGAGGAAAAATATTTACAAAATTAGGAAGAGAACTTTTAATAGCAGTTAAAGAAGGTGGACCAGATCCAGCAGGAAATTCAAAATTAAAAAATGTAATAGCTAAATGTAAAGCAGCAAACATGCCAAACGATACAATAAATAATGCTATAAAAAAAGCATCTAGTAGTAATGAAAATTATGAAGAAATTACATATGAAGGATATGGACCAAGTGGAGTTGCAGTTATTGTAGAAGCATCTACAGATAACAAAAATAGAACTGCAGCAGATGTAAGACACGTTTTCGATAAAGCAGGAGGAAATCTAGGAACAACAGGTTGTGTATCATATTTATTTAATAAAAAAGGAGTCATTGTAATAGAAAGAGCTTCAACTGACAGAGACGAAGAAGAATTAATGATGCTTGCATTAGATGCGGGAGCAGAGGATTTTGAGGCTTCAGAAGAAGTTTATGAAATTACAACAGATCCAGCAGATTTTTCAGCTGTACGTGAGAAATTAGAAGAAGAAGGTTTCGAATTTCTAGAAGCAGAAGTTCAAATGGTTCCAACTACAATGGTTAGTTTAGATGAAAAAGGTTGCGAAAAGATGGAACGTCTAATTGAAAAGTTAGAAGATTTAGATGATGTAGCTAATATATACCATAATTGGGAACAAGAATAAAATAATGTGCAAATAGATAAATGACATAAAAGTTATTTATCTATTTCTCATATAAGAGAAGAATATTACATATTTAATATATTTTTTACGAGGAGAAAAAGAGATGAATCAAAAGAAAAATACAAAGATATTGTTAATTTTAATAATTATTATAGTAATTATAATACTAGCTGGAGTTGGAATTCTAGTATTTGCTACTGATATATTTAAAAGTGATAAAGAAATGTTTTTTAAGTATATGGCAGATATAGGAGATTCTAAAAAAGGGTTTATAGATGATGGGCTAAAGCAATATTTTGAAAAAAAGAATAACACACCTTATAATGATGAAGGAGAGTTTTCTGTTAATATATCATCTGACAATGAGCAAAAAAAATTTGAAAATGTAAATAATTTCAATATTAGTTTTTCTGGACAGGTTGATACGGCGAATTCAAAAGCTGCACAAAATATTTCATTGAATTATTCAAATGATGTAAAATTTCCTATTAATTATAAACAAATAGAAAATAAGATAGGATTACAGACAAAATATGTTGGAAGTAAATTTGTTGCTATAGAAACAGAAAAATTAAATAAGTTTTCAGAAGATTTAGATGATGTAGAAAGTTATGGAGAAATGGTTGATAAATTACAGAAAATGGGAAAAGTAGAGTTGACAGAAGATGAAAAAAGTCATATAAAAGATACTTATATAACAGTAATAAATCAACAATTAGAAAAAGACAAATTTTCAAAAGTTAAAGAATCTGATATGTCTGGATATAAGTTGTCTTTAACAGGAACAGATTTACAAAATGTGTTAGTCAAACTTTTGGAGACTCTAAAAAATGATCAAACAACAGTAGATAAATTAAATGAATATTTAAAAATACAGAAGAATTCAGCAAAAATAACAGCTAGTCAGATTGATGATGCAATAAAAAGCATTAAGGATGATACAGATTTTAGTGATAAAAATTTTGAAATTGCAGTGTATCAAAAAAATAGAGATGTATGCAAGTTGGTAATAGAAACGACAGAAGGAACGATAGCAATAGAAAAGAAAATAGAAGACAATCAGCAAAATATAGTTGTATCATACGAAATGAAAGAAGATAAAAAATCAAAGATAAGTTTTTCTGCTAATTTTGAAAATTTAGAAAGTTTACAAAATATAAAGGAAAACTATGAATTAGAACTTCAATTTGAATTATCAACATACAATTTAAAAGGAATTCAATCTAGCAATAATAAGGATAAGATTTATACTGAAGAAGAGAAAATTAAAATGATGCTTAACCAAGCTATTGCAGAAGGAATGTTAGATGGAGAAAGTACATCATCTATCACAAAGGAAAACTTAGAAAAAGCTAGAAATAATGATAATAGTGAGTTTTATGAAAATATGCAGATAGAGAATATATCAGGTGGTCAAATACAAATAAAATTTTCAGATACGGGTGATATTTTTAAGCTAGATAATAATGGAAAAATTATTAGTTCACCAGAAGTAACAGAGAGTAGTACGACAACGGATGTAGATAGTGAAGTAGTAGTATATAAGTACAATTTTAGTAATGATGTAAATTTCACAGATAGTGCTACAGTGGAAGGCTTTTCATCAGACAATAGCTTGATATTAACTGATTATGATTCTGATCAGGTATCTAACTTTTTAAATGCTGTAGTTGAGAGAATATCTGAAGTTAATGAGCAACAAATGGGACAATTAGGATTAGAAGCAAGTGAAAATCCAATAGTTAATATGATTCCTTCTATTGGCCTTTATTTAGGAAATATGAATGTCTTAAATCAAGTGAACTCAAATATGAGCGAAGCAGAAATAAACAATTTCAACCAAAAATTTGAAGCTTACGAAAGTACAAATTTAAAAGGAGTAACAGTAAAAGGATTACTATCGACCATATCTTTAAATAATCAATCTGAAGAAACAAGTAATGAAATAAAAGAAATTAATTATAATGGAGAAGAATATGAAGCAAGCGAACAAAATATAACTCTTATAAAAGGAGAAATAGATACAGAAAAAAGCTATAGAGTAGAATTTGAAAAAGATCAAGATACAGGATTAATTTATCGTGCAGTTATTAATGAAAAATAATAGTTCTAAAATAGAAAAAGAAGCATATATTAAAATAAGCTTCTTTTTTTTATGGGAAAATTCTACGAAGTTCCTATAATATAAAAAAGGACAAGATAATTAATATGGAGGAAATCAAAAAATGAAAAATAGAGAAGAAATATTAAGATATTTTCCATGTCAATTATATGAATTGTTAGAAAATACATTTAATCAAAATATAAACATAGAAAACAATTTACAAGAAATTAGAATACGATGTAATAGACCCATTATTCTTAAAATAAGACAAGCTGATATAGTTATAGATTATAAAGTAAATCAAAAAGAAATATTACAGATTTTAGAAAAGTTATGTAATAGCTCAATTTATGCTTACAAAAATCAAATCTGCGAAGGATTTATTACTGTAAAAGGAGGACACAGGGTAGGTATTACAGGAACAGCAGTTATAGAAAATGAAAGGATAATTAATTTAAAGTATATTACTAGTTTGAATTTTAGAATTGCTAGAGAAGTATTAAATTGCAGTAATAAAATTTTAGGACAAATAATAGATAAAGAATCAAACAGCATTTATACAACTTTAATTGTTTCTCCACCTGGAATGGGAAAAACTACAATGCTAAGAGATACTATAAGAAGAATAAGTAATGGAATACCAGAGATAAATTTTAAAGGGAAAACTTGTGGGGTAGTAGATGAAAGAGGAGAAATTGCAGCTATGTATCAAGGAGTACCACAAAATGATGTAGGAATAAGAACAGATGTTGTTGAAAATATATCAAAAGCAAAAGGGATGAAAATGTTAATTAGGTCTATGGCTCCTGAAGTAATAGCATGTGATGAGATAGGTTCAAAAGAAGATGTAGAAGCTATACGGAGAAGCAATTTCGGCAGGAGTGAAAGGGATTTTTACCATGCATGGAAAAACACTAGAAGATATAAAAAATAATATGCAAATAAATAAATTAATAGAAACAAAACAAATTGAAAAAATAATTTTTTTAGAAAGATAATTTTTAGTTCTAAAAATAAATTAAATGAATATAATACTAAAAATAGAAAGGACAAGGTATATAAGAATGCAAATAATTAAATATTTTATATTATTTTTAATCTTAGTATTTTCTAGTATGATTGGGAAATTTATATCAAAAAGATATGTATATAGATTACAGGAATTAGAAGAGATGAAAAATACATTAAACATATTAAAGAATAAAATAAAATTTACATATGAACCAATACCAGATATTTTTAAAGAAATATCTAAAAATTCAAGCAAAAATATTGGACAAATATTTAAAAAAGCAGAAGAAAAAATGAAAAAAACAACTGCAGATGTGGCTTGGGAACAAGCTGTAGAAGAAACAAACAACAATTTAAAAGAAGAAGATAAAAATGTTTTAAAAATGTTATCAAAGTTATTGGGGCAAACAGATACAGATGGACAAATCAGCCAAATAGAAATAACTGAAAATTTCTTAGAAGGACAGATAAAAGATGCAATGGAAGCAAAACAAAAAAACGAGAGATTATATACGAGACTGGGAACAATAGTTGGGTTAGCAATAGTAATTGTCTTGTGCTAAATTAGGGGGATAATTAAAATGGATATTAATTTATTGTTTAAAATAGCTGCAATAGGAATATTAGTAGCAGTTTTACATCAAGTATTAGTACGAGCAGGCAGAGAAGATCAAGCAATGATGACAACATTGGCAGGATTAGTAATTGTATTAACGATGGTAATAAAAGAAATAAGCGGATTATTTGACACAGTTAGAACAATATTTAACTTATGAGACAAGGGGGCAGGCGAGACAGAGGGGACAGGTCTTAAATGAGACAAGGGGGGACAGGTCTTCAATGTCTCATAGAAAAGTAAAATAAAAAAATATTGTGTATGAATAAAAAATGAGACATTTAAGACCTGTCCCCCCTTGTCTCATTTAAGACCTGTCCCCCTGTCTCATTTGGAAAGGATGAAAATGGAAGTTATTAAAATAGTTGGAATTGCTTTAGTTGCTTTAGTTATTATTATTCTTTTAAAGCAATATAGACCTGAATTTGCTATATATATAAGTTTGCTAACAGGTGTTTTGATTTTATTTTTGGTTATGGATAAACTTACAGGTATTGTTAATTTATTGCAATCACTAGCAAGTAAGACTTCTATTAATAGTACTTTTTTGGTAATACTTATAAAAATAACTGGGTTAGCAATTTTGTCTGAATTTGCTGTTAGTGTTTGCAAAGATTCAGGAGAGGCGGCTATTGCTAGTAAGATAGAAATGGGAACAAAAATTATTATTATATCAATGTCAATACCTATTATATCAAGTTTACTGGAAGTTATATTGAAAGTATTGCCATAAAGAAGAGGAAAATACAAATGAAAATTGGAAAAGAAAATTTTTTTATAATAGAAAAAATAATAACAATTATTGTAATGGTGTTAATAGTATTCTTATCTAATTTAAGTTATGCAAATGATAATCAAACTATTATTGAACAGCAAGAAGAATTTAAAATACAAGATTTTATAAAAAATGCAGAAAAGTTTACAGGGGAGTTTTTTGAGGATATTGATATAAACGAAATATTAAATGACGCAATAAAGGGAGAGGTTGATAATAGTACATTATTAAAAAAAATATTAAACATATTAGGAAAAGAAGTAACCACAAATATAAAATCGCTTGTTAGTATTTTAGCTATTATTTTGATTCACAGTATTTTAAAATCAATTAGTGAAAGTTTAGAAAATAACAATATTTCAAAATTGATTTACTATGTTCAATATATATTAATTGTTACTGTGATTATGTCTAATTTTACAGATATTATAAAATTAGTTCAGGATACTACAGGAAATTTGATTGGATTTATGAACGCACTAGTTCCATTATTAATTACTCTTATGATGTATACAGGAAGCATAACAACAAGTAGTGTAGTTGAACCTATTATATTATTTATGATTAATTTTATTGGAAATATAATACAAAATTTAATAATACCATTTGTTTTAGTATTAACTAGTTTAGTGATTATTTCAAAAATTTCCGACAAAGTTCATATTGATAAATTATCAAAGTTCTTTAAATCAGGTATAGTATGGTTTTTAGGAATTGTTTTAACAGTATTTGTAGGTGTTGTTTCACTAGAAGGAACTTTATCAAGTAGTGTTGATGGAATTACAGCAAAAACTACAAAAGCAGTGGTGAGTTCAGCAATACCAGTAGTAGGAAAAATATTAGGTGATGCTGTAGATACAGTTTTAGGTTGTGGAATTGTACTGAAAAATGCAGTGGGGCTTGTAGGAGTTGTTATCGTGATAGGAATTTGTATTATGCCAATTTTAAAGCTTTTTGTTTTATCGGTATCATATAAATTACTTTCGACAGTAGTTCAGCCCATTGCAGATGAAAAAATTATAGATTTATTAGAACAAATTGGGGATATTTTTAAAATATTTTTAGGAATATTATGTGCAATATCATTTATGCTAATAATAGGGACAACTTTAGTCTTAAAAATATCTAATGGTACTATGATGTATAGGTAGGAGAGAAAAAATGATAGAAATTTTAAGTTCTTGGGCAAAAGGACTAGGAATAACAATTGTAATTGTATCTATTTTTGAAATGCTTTTGCCAAATAATCGAACTAAAAAATATATTAGAATGGTTTTAGGAGTTTATGTAATATTTAATATAGTTTCTCCGTTAATTAAAAATAAAGATGTTTTTAATTTTAATAATATTGATTTAGAAGAATATACTTCAGTAGAGACAAGTTCGGTAAATCAAACTAGTATGAATGAAAAAATTAAAAAATTATATTCAGAAGAATTAGAGAAAGACATTACTAAAAAAATAAAAGAAAAAGGTTATGAGGTTGAAAAATGCAAAGTGAGTGTGCAAATAGCAGATGATGAAGAAGAAACTAAGATAAATAAAATTAAATTAATTGTTAGTAAAACTCAAAAAGAAGTTAAAAATGATATAGAAAATAGCGCAGAAAATAAAATAGTAACAGAAATACAAAAAATAAGAAAAATAGATACAGGAGTAGAAATAAAAAAACAAGAGAAGGAAAAAAATGAAGTATCTGATAAGGTTAATAAGACAGAAATTCAAAATATAAAAAAGTTTTTAATTGAAGAATATGGGGTGAATGAAAAATGTTTAGAGATAAATTGAAAGAATTAATAGGTAAAAAAGAAGAACAACAAGAAGGAAATGACAAAAAGAAAATTGAAAACTTAGTATTTTTGATAATATTATCAATTATAACAATTGTAATTATTAATATTATTTGGAATGGAAACAAAAAAGAAGATAAAAAAGAAACAGATAGTAATTCTAAACAGTTAGCAACAACAAATCAGATAACAAATGACAGTAAAAATAATGTACAATTAACAGATAATTTAGAAGAAAAACTTGAAAATATATTAGGAAAGATTCAAGGAGTAGGAGCAGTTAAAGTATGTATTAATTATTCGGAGTCTAGTGAGGTTGTAGCGATGTATAATGAAAGTTCAAAAGTTAGTAATACGGAAGAATCAGACACCTCAGGTGGAACAAGAAAAATACAAGAAACAGATTCGCAAAAAGATATTATTTTTAAAGAAGAAAATGGAGAAAAGACACCAATAACTCAAAAAGTAGTGCAGCCTAAAATAGAAGGCGCAATTATCACAGCAAAAGGAGCAAACAATGCAGATACAAAAGCAAATATTATACAAGCAGTAGAAGCTGTTACAGGCTTAGCAACGCATAAAATCCAAGTATTTGAGATGAATGGATAAAATTTAAAGTGGAGGGTAAAAGATGAAAGGGTTATTAAAGAAAAATCAAATTATTATTTATGTGATAGCTATTATGCTTATGACTGCAGGATATTTAAATTATACAACAAAGCAAGGAGGAGATTCAGTAGAAACTAGTATAGAAATGGAATCTAAAGATGACACAAAATTGGCAGATATAGGAGATGCGACATTAGTTAGTAGTAATGATATAGTAGGAGGAGATACAACAGATACAAATACTGTTAATACTACACAAAATGAAAACACTAATAATACTAATTCTACAAATATAAGTAATACAGCAAATAATGCGAACACAAATAACTCAACTCAAAATACTATTGCTACAAGTAGTAATGCTAGTAAGGATGATTATTTTACTAAGTCAAAATTAGAAAGAGATACTATGTATTCGCAAATGTTAGAAACTTACGAAAAAGTATTGAACAGTAGTAATTCATTAGAGACTCAAAAACAAACGGCAACACAAGAAATTACAAAAATAAATCAGACTAAAAATAGTATAATGATTTGTGAAAATTTGATAAAAACAAAAGGCTTTGAAAATGTTATTATTTTTGTAAATGGAGAAAGTATTAGTGTAATAGTTGGAATAGGAGATTTAAAGCAAGAAGAAGTAGCACAAATACAAAATATTGTGGCTAGAGAATTAAATTGCAAGGTAGAGAATATACATATTTCAACTAAATAAAAAATGACAGGAAAATTGCTAATTTATTTTAAGCAGTTTTTTCTGTCATTTTTCTTATCTTGAGTATATCTTTTAGATTTTCTTTTTTCCTTAATCATAGTATCACCTTAACCTATAAATTTAAATTATTATTACATAAATTTTCAAAAAAATGTATTGACATTTAAAGACATGTTTAGTTAAAATATAAGTGGGAAAAATTCATATAAAAAATTAAACAAAAGAAAGGGAGAATATTTTTATGGAGAACGAAAGAAACATAAAACAATTAATTAAAACAAGTAATGGTATTACTTTAATAGCTTTAGTAATAACAATTATTGTGCTTCTAATCCTTGCGGGAGTAACGATTGCAACATTGACTGGAGATAACGGAATACTAAAGCAAGCTGATAAAGCAAAAACAGAGACAACAATGGGAGAAGAAAAGGAAGCAATAGGTTTAGCATATAATGGAGCTAAAACAGAAAAATTAGGAGGAGTAATAACAGCAGGGGATTTAAATACACAGTTTACTAAAAACGGAACCAAAGCAACAGCAAGTGGAGAAGGAACAATAAAAGTAGATTTTGAAACAGGAAGAAGCTATACATTAGATGCTCATGGAAAAATAGAAGAAGGGATAGACATAGCAAAATATGTAAAAGTAGGAGACTTTGTAGATTATAATCCAACAATCACAACAAAAGATGGAACAACATCAGTAGAGACAAGTAAATTAAGTTATTCATCACCAATAGGAACAGCGACAGAACATGGAAATGGAAATAGTGTACAAAACTTCACAGCAACAGCGGATACAAGATGGAGAGTATTAAGTATAGAAAACGGAGTAGTAGAATTAATATCAGAAAATGTAATAAAAACCTCTGATACGAATGCTAATTTTATATTAAAAGGAGCCAGAGGATATCTGTATGCAGAGCGAGAATTAAATGAAGTATGTAAAATATTTGGATATGGATATGGAGCCGATACAACAAAAGGCGGAAGCTATACAACAGGTGGACCAATAGATAAGCAAATTACAGGGAAAATAGAAGAAACAGGAGCAAGAAGCATAACGATAGAAGATATTAATAAAAAAGCAGGAATTACAGAAGCTGATTATACAACATTAAGAAGTAGTTATGGAAGTACAACAAATCCAACATTAAATGTATATTATCCAACAGTAAATGGTGATTCTACTATAGGAAAATCAACCGCAGCAGGAGTGAAGAATCTAAAATGTACTTATTATAGCTACAATAAATCAAAGATAGAAAATACAGAGATAAAAAACATGTTATTTAATGGAAATTGTTGGCTTGCATCTCGCTGTATCGATGCTGTCTCTAGCTGTGCGTACTTCAATGTTCACTATGTGATTGACGATCTCGCGAGCGCGGGCACCTTGTGCTATGGTTATGGTTCTACCTTGAGCGAGTATCCGTGCAGTTACTATGCGGTTCGCCCTGTAGTGACTCTAAAATCTGATATCATAGATGTTAGTACAAATTATAGTACTGAGGGAGAATGGAAATTAAAGTAAGATTAAATGGAGGAAGGAACTATGTTAAAAAAAGTAGGAATATTAGCCAATGGTGGAGACGTATCAGGATTTAATGCAGTTATTAGAGCAATTGTAAAAACAGCAGAAAATCATGGAGTAGAATGTTATGGAATAGTAGATGGATATAATGGATTACTAAAAAAAGACTTTGAAAAATTAAGCACAGCAGCCAATGGAGAAGCTGTAGGAATTTTACCAAAAGGTGGTTCTATTATAGGTTCATCAACAAATGCAAACATATTTAATTATAAAATAGTAAATGAAGATGGAAGTGTAGAATACAAAGATTTATCAGAACAAGCAATAGAAAATATTAAAGAATTTGGATTTGATTGTATCTTTACTTTAGGTGGAGACGGAACACAAAAATCTGCAAGAGATTTTTCAACAAAAGGAGTAAATATTATAGGAGTGCCAAAAACAATTGACAATGACGTAGCTTGTACAGAAATTACATTTGGTTACAATACAGCTGTATCTGTTGCTATGGAAGCATTAGACAGATTACATACAACAGGAGAAACACATCATAGAATTATGGTGCTAGAAGTTATGGGAAGATATGCTGGATGGATAGCATTAGAATCAGCAATAGCAGGAGGAGCAGATGTTGCACTAATTCCAGAGATACCATATGATATTAATAAAGTAGCAACTAAAATTGAAAATAGAAAGAAAAGAGGAAAAAAATTCAGTATAGTAGTTGTAGCCGAAGGAGCTAAACCAAAAGATGGAGAAATGGTAGTACAAAATATACGTAATAATGGAGCAGGAGTTGACAATACAAAATTAGGTGGAGTTGGACAAGTTGTTGCAAAACAATTAGAAGAATTAACTGGATTAGAAGCAAGAAACACAACACTAGGATATATGCAAAGAGGAGGAACACCAACAGCTTTTGATAGAGTACTATCAACAAAATATGGTTCAAAAGCAATGGAACTTGCATTAGAAGGAAAATTTGGAACTTTGGTAGTAATTAAAAATGGAAAATTAGATTCAGCATCTCTAGAAGATGTAGTTGGAAATAATACAAAAATTGGAGCAGTGTCTGGAAATACTGCAGAAAGTAATCTAAGAAAAGTTACTATGGATGACGACTTAGTAAAAACAGCTAGAGATATAGGGATTAACTTAGGTGATTAATTTTGATAGTAATAATAAATACTATAAATAATAATATAATATTAGGAGGATTAACATGGAAGAAAAAGAAGAAAAGAAAGTAAACACAGAAGAATTGAAAAGTGAGGCATCAACTACAGTAAATCAAGTAAAAGATACAATTAAAAATGTAGATATCAAAAAAGATAGCATTGAAACAAAAGGATTTATAGCTGAATTATTCAAAGACCCATTAGGGAAAATAAAAGAAATAGTAGATAAAGAAAATAATCAATATTTTAAATATGCGATTATTATATTAGTTATATGGGTAGTAGCTGAATTAATTAGCAGATGTTTTTCAGTAGGACCAATATGGGGATTATCAAGTTTAGGAAGTAGTCTAATGTCTGTTATAAAAGCAACAATAGCACCTATATGCAGTATATTAGTAATGTCTATTATTGTCTTAGTTATGAATTCTAAAAATAAAAAATCATTAACAACAATAATTACAACAGTAACAACAGCTAATATACCACTTGTAATTGCATCAGTTGTAAGTATATTAACAATATTTGGTTCATCAATATCTACAATAACAATACCATTTACAAGATTATGTAGTGCGGTATCAATTGTATTAATGTACTTTACATTAAAATCAATATTTGGAGAAGAAAAAAATTCTGAATTTATTAAAAAGTTTGCATTAGTAGAGTTAGTATATTATATCGCATATATTGTTTTTTCTTTATTAAATATTTATATTTAGAGGATAACTATAATAAAAAACAAAGGAGGAATAATTGTGTCAGAAACAAAAGCTACAAATAAGCAAAAGAAAAAAATACTAATAATTTTAATTGTAATTATCTTAATAATAGCATGTTGCGGAGGAATAGCGATATATATGACTCAAACAGATACAAAAAATGAAAATTATTTTGGAGTTCAAAAATTATATGAAGAACTAAAATCTAAAGAATCGTATAGTTTTATAACAACATTAGATAATAACAATAAAATGTATTATGCAAAACAACAAAATAAAGCATATATAGAAACTATATATGATGGCTCAGAATCTAAATTTATTATAAAAGATGGTAATTCTTATTTAATGATGGACGATTCAAAAACTTATTATACATATAAAAATAATGAAATAGACCTTAATAAAATAGAATCGTGTTTAGAAGAAATAAAAGATATGGAGTATGAAAAGGGAAAAGAAAAAATTGAGAATAAAACATATACATATGAAGAATATAATACAGTAACAAAATTCGTTATGATGGATAATTCAGAAAATGAAGGACAAGAGATAAAAACTAAATTTTATTTTGATGGTAATAAATTAGAATATATAAAAACAATTGTTGGAAATAAACAAGAGTTATTAAAAGTAGATATTTCAGACGATGTAGATAATAATTTGTTTGAAATACCATCTGAATATAAAGAAATGTAAAAAAACGAAGGAGGAAAATAATATGTCAGTAAGATTTATGTTAAATGAAACATCATATTTTGGAAAGGGTGCAAGAGAAGAACTTGCAGGAGAAATTAATAAGAGAGGATTTAAAAAGGTATTTTTAGTAAGTGATAAATCATTGGTAGATGCTGGAGTAACAGCAAAAATAGAAACAGTTTTAAAAAATGCAAATATAAAATATGATTTATATGATGAGATTAAACCAAATCCAACAATAAAAAATGTAACAGATGGAGTAGCAGCTTGCAAAAAATCAAAAGCAGACGTAATTGTTGCAGTAGGTGGAGGGTCAAGTATGGATACTGCAAAAGGTATTTCTATAGTTATGACAAATCCAGAAAGAAGTGATATAAAATCTTTAAATGGATTATCAAACACTGTAAATAGAGGAATGCCTGTAATAGCACTTCCAACAACAGCAGGCACAGCAGCAGAAGTTACAATTAATTATGTAATAACAGACGAAGAAGCAGAAGTAAAAATGGTTTGTGTAGATCCAAATGACATTCCTATTCTTGCAATTATTGATTCTGAATTAATGGCTTCTATGCCAAAAGGATTAGCAGCAGCAACAGGTATGGATGCCTTAACACATGCTATAGAAGGATATATAACAAAAGCACATAATGATATGTCAGACATGTTTCATATGAAAGCAATTAAAATGATATTTAAATATTTACCAGCAGCAGTTAATGAAAAAAATCCAGAAGCTATTGAAAAAATGGGAATGGCTCAATATATTGCTGGAATGGGATTTAGTAATGTAGGACTTGGAATTGTTCATTCAATGGCTCATCAACTAGGAGCTGTTTATGATACACCACATGGAATAGCTAATGCAATGCTTCTTCCTATAGTTATGAGATTTAATGGTGAAGTTTGTGCAGACAGATTTAGAGAAATTCTAGTTAATATTGGTAGACCAGATGCTGAACATTTAAATGATCAAGATGTAATAAATACATTTGTATGGATGATTTCAGAATTAAGTAAATCAGTAGGAATTACAACTACTATAAAAGATTATGGAGCAAAAGAAGAAGACTTTGAAATGCTTGCTGATAAAGCAATGAATGACCCTTGCAAACCAGGAAATCCAAGAGAAGTTTCAAAAGAAGAATTTATAGAATTATATAGAAAAGCTATGTAGAGATAAAAATTAAATGTAAAAGACTTGTAATTTTATAAAATTTGTGTAATAATATAAACATAAAATTAAGAAACTAGAAAAAAGAGGAGTATGTTTAAACTTTCTTAAAAGAGAAAAGAAGTCATAGGCTGTAAACTTCTTAAGAAAAAGATAAACAGAAGGTAGCTTTTTTGTTAATATTCTGAGAAATATAAAATAGGGATATTCGCGTAAGCTGTGTTAAAAGCTAATTAAGAAGTAGTTTTGTAAAAACAAAATTATAAATTAAGGTGGTACCGTGAGAAATAGCTCGCCCTTATATAGAAGGGGCGAGTTTTTTTATATTATAAATAAAGGAGGAAATTTTATGTTAAAAGAAAAGTATAATCCAAAAGATTTTGAAGATGAACTATATCAAAGATGGGAAGAAAGGGGATATTTTAAGCCAAGTATGGACAAAACAAAAGAAAATTATTGCATTATGATGCCGCCACCAAATGTAACTGGAAAATTACACATGGGTCATGCATTAGATGGTACAATTCAAGATATATTGATTAGGTTTAAAAGAATGCAAGGATATAACACACTATGGCTTCCAGGTTCAGACCATGCATCAATTTCAACAGAAATGAAAGTAGTACAAAAATTAAAAGAAGAAGGAAAAACGAAACAAGATTTAGGAAGAGAAAAATTCTTAGAAGAAGCATGGGATTGGACAAAATTATATGGAGGCACAATTCAAGAGCAACAAAGAAAATTAGGATGTTCTTGTGATTGGGAAAGAAGAAGATTTACTTTAGATGAAGGTATGTCAGATGCTGTTTTAGAAGAATTTATAAATTTATATAAACAAGGATATATATATAAAGGAACAAGAATGGTTAACTGGTGTCCGAACTGCCATACAGCAATTTCTGATGCAGAAGTAGAATACAAAGAAGAGGCATCTCATTTGTGGCATTTAAGATATAAAATAAAAGGTGAAAATAGATATGTAGAAGTAGCAACCACAAGACCAGAAACAATGCTTGGAGATACAGCAGTAGCTGTTAACCCAGAAGATAAAAGATATACGGATATTGTAGGAAAAACATGCATAGTACCTATTGTAAATAGAGAAATACCAATTATAGCAGATGAATTTGTAGAAACTGAATTTGGAACAGGATGTGTTAAAATTACACCAGCACATGATCCAAATGATTATCAAGCAGGATTAAAACATAAATTGGAATTCATAGAAGTATTTGATGATAAAACAATAATGGGAGATTTAATGCCAGAAGTAAAAGGCATGAAAGCAATAGAAGCAAGAAAAATTATTGTTAAAAAATTAGAAGAACTAGGAGCTTTAGTATCAATTGAAGATTATACTCATAATGTTGGAAAATGTGAGAGATGCAAAACTACAATTGAACCACGTATATCTGAGCAATGGTTTGTAAAAATGAAAGAATTAGCAAAACCTGCAATTGAAGCTGTAAAGAAAGACGATGTTAAATTTGTTCCGAAAAGATATGAAAAGACATATTTTAACTGGATGGAAAATATACAAGATTGGTGTATATCAAGACAGTTATGGTGGGGACATCAAATTCCAGCTTATTATTGTGAAGAATGTGGACATATAAATGTGGCAAAAAGTGCTCCAAATAAATGCGAAAAATGCGGATCAGATAAATTACATCAAGATCCAGATACATTGGATACTTGGTTTAGTTCAGCATTATGGCCATTTTCAACTTTAGGCTGGCCAAATAAAGAATCAGAAGATTTAAAAACTTTTTATCCAACTAATGTATTAGTTACAGGATATGATATTATATTTTTCTGGGTAGCAAGAATGGTATTTTCTGGATTATATGCAATGGGAGAAAAGCCATTTAGTGATGTATTAATTCATGGAATTGTACGTGATAGTCAAGGAAGAAAAATGTCAAAAACATTAGGAAATGGCGTAGACCCAATTGAAGTAATAAATCAGTATGGAGCAGACAGCTTAAGATTTTCAGTACTTTCAGGAACTACAATGGGAAATGATATTAGATATATGCCAGAAAAATTAGAACAAGCGTCAAATTTTGCTAATAAAATATGGAATGCAGCTAAATTTATTATTATGAATAGACCTTCAGAAGAAGAAATACTTAAATTTAAAAAAGAAAATTATGATAAAGAAAGACACATTTATAAAGAAGGTTCATTAAAGTTATCAGATGAATGGATTTTAAATAAATTAAATAAATTAATTTTAGAAATAACAAACAATATTGAAAATTATGATTTAGGAGTAGCATTAGATAAAATTTATAATTTTATGTGGAATGAATTTTGCGATTGGTATATAGAAATGGCTAAAGTAAGATTATATGGCGAAGATGAAAAAGAAAAAGTACAGGTATCTTATGTATTAAATGAAGTATTTACAAATTGCTTGAAATTATTACATCCTTTTATGCCATTCATAACTTCTGAGATATATGACAACTTAGTTTCATACGAAGATAAAGAATTGATGGTAAGTAGTTGGCCTACTATAGATTTAAGTGAAGATAATTTAAGCTTTAAATATGACAAACAAGAAGAAACAATTGAAAAAATAAAAGAAATCATAGTAGAAATTAGGAATATTAGAAATACTAAAAATATACATCCAACTAAAAAGTCAGAATTGATATTAGTGACAGAAAAATATGAAAAAGAGCTTAAGGAAGCAGAAGGTGTATTGTTAAAATTAGGATTTGCTAATAAAGCTAAGATTCAGAAAGACAAAACAGGAATTCCAGAAGATGCAATTAAAATATTAACAGATGGAATAGAATTATATATGCCTCTAGAAGGATTGGTGAATTTAGAAGAAGAAAGAAAGAGATTAGAAGTAGAAAAATTAAGGCTAGAAGGAGAAGTTGCAAGATGTGAGAAAATGTTATCAAATCCAGGTTTTGTAAACAAAGCTCCAGAGGCAAAAGTTAAAGAAGAAAAAGAAAAATTAGAAAAATACAAAAAAATGTTAGAGAAAGTAATGGAAAGCTTAAATTAAAGATGCAAATAAAAGAAAATGACGACATCCAATAAGGGTAATTATTGGAGTCGTCATTTTACTTTACTTATGAAGCTTTTATATCTAGCTTTTTCTTTTAGTTTGTTAAAATTGTGCTTTAATTTTTATTTTCTTCTTTTAGTCTTGTAAGTTTCGTTTTCAGAATCATATCTAAAATAACATCTATGCTATATCACGAATTGTAATAATTGCCCTGGAAATCAAGAAAGTATTACAAATAAAATTGTAAAGATCTTGAATTTATGATAATATGGTACTAACAGTTCAAAATTCTACAAGGAGGTAATTCAATATATGGATAATAAAAACTTAGTGTTTGACACATTGACAAAAATAGGAGAAAATATGAAAATAGATGAAATTAAATGTTCACAAGATGTATATAAATTTATGACTAACAATATAGAATATGGTTGGATTGATATTAATGAAAATATACATTTAAATACAATGAAAGAATTTCGCAGAATTTATAGAACAATGTCTATAGATGAAATACTTAAATACAAAATAGGAACATGCATTGAGCAAGTTAATTTAATGCATTATTTATTAGATAAGATTAATGTAAAAAATAAGATGTATTGTTGTAGAATTTTTGAACCAGATGACTATGGTAATTTAGAGGAAGAAGAACATATGCATTGTTTTGTACTGTATTATGAAAATAATAAGGTTTATCATATGGAACACCCTAATTTTGAGAGAAAAGGTATTTATGAGTATAATTCACAAGAAGATGCAATAAAAGCAATAGTAGATTACTATATAAAGTTAAGAGGTGGAAAAGATAGTCCTACAAAAGAATTTTATGAAATACCAGTTGGAGTTAGTTTTAAGGAATTTAATAAATATATTAATCATGTATAATAGGAGTAAAATAAAATGTCAAAATCATATATAATTACTGGACTAGTAGGAGTTGGTAAAAGCACAATTTCAAAGAAAATGGAGCCTACAGTATAATTTTTAGGCGAAATATTTCGAAATTTCTGGAAAAAATGATAATATAGTAAATATAAAGAAGAAAGGAAAAAAGAAAACATATGAGAGAAAAATTGATTAGTAAAACATATTTAAGAGACGTAAATAGATATAAATTAGAAATTTATTATGATAAAGAAGATTATTATCTTTCAATTAAAAAAATTTTAAATATAGAAAAACCATTCATATTAGAAAATGGTTTGTGTCTTATAGATAATAACTATTATATAGTTGAAGTTTTACCAAAAAATGAAAATTATGCAATGAGAGTATATTTTAATGAAAAGAAAGAAAGATTAGAATATTATTTTGATATTAGTTTGAAAAATGGTTTAGATGAAGAAACTAGAATTCCTTATTATGATGATTTATATACAGATATAACTGTTGTTCAGAAAAATATTGAAGTATTAGATGAAGAAGAATTAGAGGAAGCACTTAATATGGGGAAAATTAGTAAAGCAGAATATAATATAGCTAATGAAACAAGAGATAAGTTAATACAAAGTATAAAAAATAAAAATAATAAATATATGAATTTGAATTTAGAAAGGTATTTGAGATAAAATATTTAATTAAAAGACATAGAATAATTTAAAATATCTATTTTATGTTATTGTGAAGAAATAGCAACACAACAGATGAAAAAGAGAGAACAAGAATGATATTTAAAGGATTTAACATGACATATGATGAAGTTATGGAGATTGTTAATAACATTATCCCTATATTTGGAAATAGTTTCAAGTATAGGGATAATATTTTATTTGCAAACAGTTATATTTTTTGTCGAAAACTTCTAATGTATCGACAAAACTTCTTATTTTTTACTATTGGAAAATAATGTAAAATAATTTATAATAATATAAAACCAAGGAGGAGGTTAATATGGAATCGAAATTTTATGAAAAGGACAAGCTTTTAATATTTAAAATGACAGATGAAATTGATGACCATAGTGTTCAAAAGATAAGGAGGAAAGCAGATTATGAAATGGAAAGATATATGCCTAAAAGAATTGTATTTGATTTTGATAGTGTCACTTTCATGGATAGTGCCGGAATAGGACTATTAATAGGTAGATACAAATTTGCTAATATGTTAGGTGCAAGGTTAGAAATAAGTAACTTAACACAAAGTGTAAGAAGAATCTTTGAAATGAGTGGAATTTTAAAATTAATACCAATTGTAGACAATAATTAAAAAATTAATTGGTAAGAAAGGAATTAAAAAATATGAAGGAAGTTTTTGATAATGAGATGAAATTAGAGTTTATTAGTAAATCTTCAAATGAAGCTTTTGCAAGAATAGCAGTTGCTGCATTTGCATCTCAACTTGATCCAACAATAGAAGAATTAGCTGATATAAAAACAGCAGTATCAGAAGCTGTTACTAATTGCATAATTCATGGATATGATGGAAAACAAGGCATTGTTAAAGTATCAGCAAAACTAAAGAAAAACGAGGTTATTATAGAAATTTCAGATAAAGGAAAAGGAATTGAAAATATTAACGAGGCAAAAGAGCCTTTATATACAACAAAACCTAATTTAGAGAGATCTGGAATGGGATTTACGATTATGGAAAGTTTTATGGATAAGATGAAAGTAGAGTCTATTTTAGGATTAGGAACAAAAGTAACAATGTCAAAAATAATTAAACCAAAAATAGAATCTGAGGAAGAACAATTTGAAGCGTTATTAGAGAACTAAAGATTAAAAGAAAAGTGGGGAGATTATGTACGAAAATGACATAGAAACGATAAAAAAAGCCCAAGAGGGAGATAAAACAGAATTAGAGAAATTAGTTCAAGATAATAATCGGGTTAATATGGAGTATAGTAAGAAGGTTTAATGGTAGAGGGTATGAACTAGAAGATTTATATCAGATAGGTTGTATAGGTTTTATAAAAGCAATAAAAAGATTTGATACTAATTTTGAAGTGAAATTATCAACATATGCAGTTCCATATATGATTGGCGAAATAAAAAGGCATATTAGAGACGATGGACCGATAAAAGTAAGTAGAAGTATTAAAGAATTAGGAATTAAAATAAGAGAATTAGAGCAAATATATTTAAATGAAAAAGGAAAAGAAATAACAATAGATGAAATAGAAAAAGAATTACATGTATCAAAGGAGGATATAATATTAGCAAAAGAAGCTGCAAGAAAAGTAGAATCGATTGAAAATGCGACATATACAAATGCAAAAGATGGCAATACAATTAGTTTAATTGAAAAAATTTCAACTAATAAAGACGAAGAAGAGATTTTAACCAATAAATTAGTAATAAAGGAACTAATTAACGGATTAGAAAAGAGAGATAAAGAAGTAATAATGCTTAGATTTTTTAAAGAAAAGACACAGGCACAAGTTGCTAAAATACTAGGAGTAACTCAGGTACAAGTATCTAGAATAGAGCGTAAAATTTTAAACAACATGAAATTAAAACTAAGTTCATAAATCAAAGAATAGGAAGGTGAAAAAATGAAGAAAATATTTATATATTTTTTTGCATTTCTTTTTATTTGTTTTATTTTTCCGGCGCTATTAACAAAGAGAGAAAAAGAAACTTTATCAGAAGTTAATAATATTGAAATAAACGATACTTCTAAAGTAGAAGAAAATGTTCAAAGCCAATATGAGTATAAAAAATATGGAACAATAAAACTTCTTCATCAAAAAACAGGAGAAGTAGAAGAAGTAAATCTAGATACATATTTATGTAATGTAGTATCAGCTGAAATGCCAGCGGATTATGAAAAAGAAGCATTAAAGGCACAAGCTGTGGTAGCTAGAACATATACTATATATAAAATAGAAAATAAAAAACATGACAATGCAGATATATGTGATAGTTCAACATGTTGTCAAGCTTGGGTATCAAAGGAAACTAGGTTAGAAAGATGGGAAGAATCAAAACGAGAAGAAAACTGGAATAAAATTGAACAATGTGTAAATGAAACAAAAGGAAAAATTGTAACATATGATGGAAAACCTATTAATGCTTTTTTTCATGCTAATAGTGGTGGAACAACAGAACTTCCGGTTAATGTTTGGGGAGGAAGTGGTTTGCCTTATTTACAGGTTGTTCAAACAGATGGTGAAGAAGGTTACACACAATATAATTCTGAAGTCATATTAGGAGAGGATGAATTAATTAATAAATTAAAAACAAAATATGAAGATATACAAATTAATTTTGCTGATGAGCAAGATATAAAAATATTAGAATACACAGATAGTAATAGAGTAAAAACTGTGAAATTTGGAAATCACGAAATTTCAGGAGTAGAAACAAGAACTTTACTAGGATTAAAATCAACAAATTTTCAAATTACAAGAGAGGATGGAAAAGTTAAGTTTACAGTCAAAGGATATGGACATGGCGTAGGAATGAGCCAAACAGGAGCAGATACAATGGCAAAACAAGGAAGTAGCTATGAAGATATAATTAAACATTTTTATGTAGGAGTAGAAATTAAGGATATAAATGAATTATAAATGTATATTCTTCTAAAAATAGGAAATACTTCTATTAATAAAGTGTTTAAGGAGGATTATATGAGAAGAAATGGTAGAATAAAAAACAAGGGAAGTAAGGCGATAAGTGACAAAATAATAATGTATTCAATAATGGGTGTTGCAATTTTAACAGTTATTTTAGTAGGATTAATGATATATAGTAAAAATCTAAGTGATGATGTAAAAGAAGGAACGATGACTTTAGAACAAATGGCTAATATAGCTGGTAACAATACAGAAAATACAGAAAGTGCAAGTACAGAAATTGGTAAATCAGTAGAAGAGTCTAAAAATGAAATTAATAATACAGCAAATGAAACAACAAATGGTACAAATATTACTAAAAATAATACTACTACAAATAGTGTAGATAGCAAAAATAAAGTTACAACAAACAATACTAATACTGAAGCTAAAACTACAACAAAAACTGTAAATTCACAAGCAACAGAGAAAAAGGAAGAGAAAAGAGAATTAAATTTTGCAAAACCAGTAGATGGAGAAGTAAGTAGAGATTACGCAAAGGACAATTTGATATATTCTGAAACATTAAAAGAATGGGTTACACATTTAGGAATTGATATAAAAGCAGATAAAACAACTGTTGTAAAAACTGCAGAAGCAGGAACTGTAAAATCAATTAAAAATGATCCTAGATATGGTTTAACTATTGTAATAGATCATGGTGATGGAATGCAAACAGTGTATGCTAATTTATTGACTTCTGAATTTGTAGTAGAAGGTGAAAAGGTGGAAAAGGGTCAAAGTATAGGAACTGTTGGAAATACAGCTGTGTTTGAGATTGCAGATGAACCACATTTACATTTTGAAATTTTGAAAGATTCAATACAAGTTGATCCAAATATATATTTGAAATAAATTTATAAAAAAGTAGAGATTAGGGATTCTTTAATAATGTTATTTTATTGAAGAGTCCCTAAATTTATATATCATAATTGTTTCTTACTGAGTTATAATAAACGACTCTAATATTTTTAAAAATATTGTTGAAATAAGTTAGATATAATGATAATATGAATATAGAGGTGTTGAATGTGAAAAAAGAAAAAAAAGAAAATAAGACAAAGTATTTAGTTTTATTAATGATTGCTATACTTATTATAATAGTAATAATTTTAGTAAGTATTGCTATAAATAATAATATGAAAAATCAATCAAATAGTATTAGATATCAAAATCAAAATTCACATACTTCGGGAAATAATGGCGGGTTCGTTGTGACAGATATTGTTAAAAAACCAATTATATATATTTATCCAATTGAAAAGATGGACATAGAAGTGAAGTTAGGTAATCCACAATATTTATCATGTACATATCCAAAATATAAAAATGGCTGGTCTGTCACAGCCGATGTTGATGGAACACTAGTTGATAAAAATACAGGAAAAAATTTATATGCATTATATTGGGAAGGTAAAGAGGTTCCTAAAAATATAAATCTAAAAGAAGGTTTTTGTGTAAAAGGTAAAGATACTGCAACTTTTCTGGAGGAAAAATTATCTCTATTAGGTTTAAGTGATAAAGAGGCAGAAGAATTTATTATATATTGGCTTCCAAAAATGGAGGAAAATAATTATAACTATATAAGATTTGAGACAAAAGAAGAACAAGATAAATCAATGCCATTGGAAATAACACCAAAGCCAGACAATTTAATCAGAGTAATGATGGACTGGAAAGGTCTAGATGAAAAGATAGAAGTTCAAGAACAAAATTTAGAAACACCAATAAGAGAAGGCTATACAGTTGTTGAGTGGGGTGGAACAGAAATTAAATAAATTTTAAAAATTATCAAGAATTAAAATTTAATGCAAAAAAATGTTTGACATTTTTTTGTTTGTATGATATTATATGTGCAAATAAAAAATGGGAGTGAAGAATATGCCTAGAAAAAAACCAGAATTAAATAAAAGAGAAAAAGCAATTTTAAGATTTATTGAAAAACAAATAATGACACAAGGATATCCACCATCAGTAAGGGAGATTGGAAAAGCAGTAGGATTAAGTTCAACAGCCACTGTTCATGGATATTTATCAAAATTAGATGAAAAAGGGTACATAAAAAAACAAGATAAAAAAGGAAGAACATTACGTTTATTAAAAGGTGGTTCAGGAGAAGAGAAAAAAACATCAAGTAAAGAATTTTATACTCAAAAAGAATTAGTAGAAGTTCCAATTATAGGCAAAATAACAGCAGGAGAACCAATACTTGCAGTAGAAAATGTAACAGACACATTTCCAATACCAGTAGATTTTGTTGGAAACTCTGAGAGTTTTATGCTTACTGTCAGAGGAGAGAGCATGATTGAAGCAGGAATTTTAGATGGAGATTATATCTTAGTTAAGAGACAAAATATGGCAAATAATGGAGAAATTGTAGTAGCTTTAATTGGTGATGAAGCAACAGTAAAAACATTTTATAAAGAAAAGGACCATATTAGACTTCAACCAGAAAATAGTACGATGGATCCTATTATAGTTCCAACATGTGAAATATTAGGAAAAGTAGCAGGCGTATTTAGAAAGATGTAAATTCACACAACTTTCACATATAAAACGTTGACAAAATAACACCATGTCACAAAAATGATAGGGTGTTATTATAAATTTATGATATATTAATACAAATGATTATGATAGTAGGAAAAAAATAATTAAAAAAGGAGGAAAAAATGCTAAAAGTATTAAGAAATTTAAAAAAATCATTTTGGTCAGTTTTAGTAATAGTAATATTGCTATGTATACAAGCTACAACTGACTTAGCACTGCCAGATTATACTTCAAAAATAGTTAATGTGGGTATACAATCAGGAGGAATTGAAACAGCAGTTCCAGAGGTTATTAGTAAGGAAAATATGGATTTATTATTAATGTTTTCTGATAAAAGTGACGAAATATTAGACTCATATACATTAGTAGGAGATACATTAAATAATCATGAAAAACAAATTATAGAAAGATATTTGGGAAAAGATTATAATGTAGAATCTAATAATGTTTATGTTTTGAAAGAAATAGACAAAGATAAAAAGGAAGAGCTTTCAAAAATTTTATCAACGCCACTTATGGAAATGTCAACATTAAAAAGTGAAGAAACTGCTAATAAGATAAAGGAAAAATTAACAGAGAATATGCCAGAAGCTCAAAAAACAGTAATACAAAATAAGTCTTTAATAGACATTATAAGAAATATGCCAGAAGAACAAAGAAAACAAGCTTTGAGTGAATTTTCAACCAAAATAGAAGAAATGGCAGATTCTATTAGAGAACAAGCAGCTATTTCATCTGTAAAAGAAATTTATAAAGATTTAGGAGTAGATACAGATAAACTTCAAAATGATTACATATTGTTATCTGGAATTGAAATGTTAGGAATTGCTTTAATTAGTATGGCATCAGCTATATTAATTATGTTATTATCTTCAAAAGTAGCTGCTAAATTAGGAAAAACCTTAAGAGAAAAAGTATTTAAAAAAGTATTAAGCTTTTCAAATAAAGAGTTAAATGAGTTTTCAACAGCATCATTAATTACTCGTAGTACGAATGATATTCAACAAATTCAACAATTAATTACTATGCTGTTTAGAGTAGTAGTATATGCACCTATTATAGGAATAGGAGGATTTGTAAAGGTATTAACAAATGGAGACAACTCTATGGCATGGATTATAGGAGTAGCCATATTAGCTATTTTATTTGTAGTAGGAACATTATTTATTGTAGCTATGCCTAAGTTTAAGAAATTACAAGAATTAACAGATAAATTAAACTTAGTTTCAAGAGAAATTTTAACAGGTTTATCTGTTATAAGAGCTTTTCATAAAGAGAAAAGAGAAGAAAATAGATTTGATGTTGCTAATAAAGATTTAATGAAAGCAAATATATTTGTTAATAGAGCCATGTCAATGATGATGCCAATGCTAATGTTTATCATGAATTCAATGATGATTTTAGTAATTTGGGTTGGAGGACATAGTGTAGATCAAGGATTATTGCAAGTAGGAGATATGATGGCATTTATTCAATATATGATGCAAATTGTAATGGCTTTCTTAATGATTTCAATGATTTCAATTATGCTTCCAAGAGCTTCTGTTTCAGCAAATAGAATTAATGAAGTATTGGAAACAGAACCAAGCATAAAAGATAAAGATAATATTAGAAAATTTAATCCAAATAAAAAAGGATTTGTAGAATTTAAAAATGTATGTTTTAGATATCCAGATGCAGATACAGAGATATTGGAAGATATTAATTTTACTGCGAAACCAGGAGAAACGACTGCAATTATAGGAAGTACAGGAAGTGGAAAATCAACAATTGTTAACTTATTGCCAAGATTTTATGATGTTACAGAAGGAGAACTTTTAATTGATGGTGTAAATGTTAAAGATGTATCACAAAAAGATTTAAGAGATATTATTGGATTTGTACCTCAAAAAGGAGTATTATTTTCAGGAACAATAGAATCTAATATAAAATATTCTGATGAAAATATGTCAGATGAAAGAATGATAGAGGCTGCTGAAATAGCACAAGCTACAGAATTCATAGAAGAAAAAGAAGAAAAATATAAAGATGCTATAGCTCAAGGAGGAGCAAATGTATCAGGAGGACAAAAACAACGTTTATCAATTGCAAGAGCAATAGCAAAAGATCCTGAAATTTTTGTATTTGATGATAGTTTTTCTGCTTTAGACTTTAAAACAGATGCTAAGTTAAGAGAAGCTTTAGCTGAGAAAACAGAAAATAAAACAGTAATTATAGTTGCTCAAAGAATTAGTACAATTTTAAATGCAGATCAAATAATTGTTTTGGAAGAAGGAAAAGTTGTAGGAATAGGAAAACATGAACAATTAATGAAAGAAAATGAAACATATAGACAAATTGCTTTATCACAGCTATCTGAAAAGGAATTGTCAGAATATAAAGAAAACAAAGATGGAAAGGAGGAATAGCATATGCCAGGACCAATGGGAAGACCAGGTGGAAAAACGGAAACCGAAAAACCAAAGAATTTTAAAGAAACTACAAAAAAATTAATAAATGGATATTTATCTAAATACAAATTAGCACTTATTATTGTGTTTATATTTGCTATTGGAAGTACTATATTTACAATTGTTGGACCTAAAATATTAGGAAATGCAACAACAGAGATTTTTAATGGATTGATAGGAAAATTATCAGGAGGAAATGGAATTGACTTTGGAAAAATAGGTCAAATTGCTTTAACATTATTAGGTTTATATATTGTGAGTGCTATTTTTTCTTTTATTCAAGGTTTTACAATGACAAGTATTGCACAGAAAATAACTTATAAACTTAGAAATGATATTGCAGAAAAAATAAATAAATTACCTATGAAATATTTTGATAAAAAAACACATGGTGAAGTATTATCAATAATAACAAATGATGTAGATACATTAAGTATGAATTTAAATCAAAGTATTACACAGATTATTACATCAACATGTACAATTGTTGGAATATTAGTTATGATGTTATCAATTAGTTGGGAAATGACATTAATATCACTTATTATTTTACCAATATCAGCATTTATTGTAAAAAGTATTGTTGGAAAATCACAGAAATATTTTAAAAAGCAACAAGACTATTTAGGACATGTAAATGGCCAAGTAGAAGAAATCTATAGTGGATTAAATATTGTAAAAGTATTTAATAGTGAAGAAAGAGCAAATAAAGAATTTAAAAAAGCAAATAATGAATTATATCATTCTGGATGGAAATCTCAATTTTTATCAGGATTAATGTTTCCTGTTATGAATTTTGTTGCTAATGTGCGGTTATGTTGGAGTTGCAGTTGCAGGTGGATATTTAGCAATTCAAGGAAAAATAACTGTTGGAAATATACAAAGTTTTATACAATATAATAAACAATTTACTCAACCAATTAATCAAATAGCACAAATTTCAAGTATGTTACAAGCTATGGTAGCAGCTGCTGAAAGAGTATTTGAATTTTTGGAACAGCCAGAGGAAATAGAAACTGCAAAGGGTGAAATAGACACATCTAAAATTAAAGGAAATGTAGAATTTAAACATGTTAATTTTGGATATGATGAAGATAAAACAATTATAAATGATTTTAGTGCTAATATTAAAGAAGGACAAAAAATAGCAATTGTAGGGCCAACTGGAGCTGGAAAAACTACAATGGTAAAATTATTAATGAGATTTTACGATGTTAATTCTGGAGAGATTAATATTGATGGTCACAACATTAAAGACTTTAAACGTGGAGAACTTAGAAAAATGTTTGGAATGGTTCTACAGGATACATGGTTATTTGGAGGAACTGTAAAAGAAAATATTAAGTATGGTAATGAAGAAGCAACAGATGGAGAAGTAATTGAAGCTGCAAAAGCAGCGCACGTACATCATTTTATAAAAACATTACCAAAAGGATATAATTCAATATTAAATGAGGAGTCAAGCAATGTGTCTGCAGGGCAGAAACAATTGTTGACAATAGCTAGGGTTATTTTAGCAAATCCTAAAATTTTAATTTTAGATGAAGCAACAAGCTCAATAGATACAAGAACTGAAATACAAATTCAAAAAGCTATGGATAATTTAATGAATGGCAGAACAAGTTTTATTATAGCTCATAGATTATCGACAATTAAAAATGCGGATTTAATATTAGTTATGAATCATGGAGATATTATAGAACAAGGAACACATGAAGAATTATTAGCTAAAAATGGATTTTATGCAGATTTATATAATTCTCAATTTGAAGATTGTAATGATGGAATATAATAAAGTAACAATACCTCTAAAAATCACATAAAATGATTTTAGAGGTGTTTGTTTATGCTAAAATATGAAGAATTAAAGAAGAGACTTCAACAAAATAAAAAAATTTCATACCCATCTATACCAAAATTATGTAAAAATGAAAGATATGCCAGACTAGTTTATGATAGTCTTGGGGGAAAAGAGGGAGAGTTAACAGCTACAACTCAATATATTTATGAACATATAGAATTGAAAGAAAAAACGGCTATAAGCTCAATTCTCAGAGATATAGCCATTGAAGAGATGCATCATTTGAATTTATTAGGTGAAATAATTATGAATTCAGGGGAAAAACCTATATACCGAAGTTCAGAAGGAAAGATATGGTCTGCACATAATGTTAGATATGATATTAAGGATATAAAAGAAATGATGAGAATTAATAAAAAGGCAGAAGAAGAAGCAATAAAGGGTTATAGGAATATAATGAGATATACTAATAATATTTATTTAAGAAGAGTTTATGAAAGAATTATATTAGATGAAACAACTCATTGGCAAATATTTGATGATATTTTAAAAAGTATGTAAAATAATAAACGTAGTATAGTGTTATATACTACGTTTATTTTAATTTAATCCTTACTTTTTCCAAATAAAGAAAGTATTCTTAAGAAAATATTAATAAAATCTAAATATAATTGCATAGCACAATAAATATGAATTTTATCTTGATTTATATCAGCTGATTCTTGAAGTACTTTAATTTTATTAATATCATAAATAGTTGCTCCACAGAATAATATTAGGATTAACCAATCTATTGCTATATCAAGAACAGAACTTCTAAATACAATTAAATTTAGTAAACTTAAAACAATGCCAGCAATTAAAAATACAATGATATACGTTCCCCAAGAATTCAAATCTCTATTTGTTTTGTATCCAATAAATCCTAATATGCCAAATACTAAGGCAGATATAATAAAAACAGAAACTATTGAACTTAGTTCATATACAACAAAGACTACTGATAAAGTTACTCCATTTATCATGGAATAGACAAAATACAGAATTCCGGACTGCAACTGGTGGAAGTTTTTTAAATAAAAATGTAAAAAGCAATACAGCTACTAATTCTATAATTAATAATATAAGCATAGAAGAGTTTGTAAAGAAATTCATGTATAAACCTGAAGTATATGTGTACCATGCTATAATTCCAGAACCAAGAAGGCCTAAGAACATCCAAAAGAATGTTTTTCCAAAGATTTTATTTTGAGTATTAATTTCATTTTCCATAATAAGAATCTCCTTTCTAAAAAATATTATTTCATTTATAACAATTATATTATATATAATGCAACATAAAAAATCAATGATAAATTTTAGTTTCTTTATTTTTTAAATCGTACCAAGTTACAGTTCAGTAAGAAATGATTATGGTGCCCAAGCTTTGGCTCCCACTATAACACTTGAATTTTATTTAATGACGTTTGATTGG